>UPTN01000043.1_pt1 | contig 61965 bp, 54 predicted proteins | sample 2160111 | NCBI WGS metagenome assembly UPTN01 (sample SAMN06265058, study PRJEB28932) | marine metagenome | isolation source: Columbia River Estuary | place: USA:Columbia River Estuary, USA | collected 2014-05-05
CCGTAACCATGCGCCGTACTGGCGCGGTGCGGCTAGCCTTAAAGTTGTGGGTAAGAGCGACTCTTTGTGACCAAACGGCAAGTGTTTCTGTTATTCTCAATATATCGACCATGGTTGGATAACCGTCAGCAATTACGATAGAGAGTTGGCAAATCATTACAATTTATTAATCAATCACCCTTATAATAAAAAATATATGACAAAACCCACGGACAGAAAAAACGCCTACCAACGTGAAGATTTAGAACTCTGCGGAACGGGAGGGCTGTTCGGGGAATCGACCGGTAAGCTGCCCACCGGAAATATGCTGATGTTCGATCGCATCGTCGAGATAAATGACGATGGCGGTGAGTATGGCAAAGGCTATATCAAAGCCGAGTTGGATATTCACCCGGATCTGTGGTTTTTTGCCTGTCATTTTATTGATGACCCGGTGATGCCCGGATGTCTGGGGCTGGATGCCTTGTGGCAGTTGAGTGGTTTTTTTCTGTCCTGGATCGGGTGCGAAGGCAAGGGCAGGGCGCTTGGTTCAGGCCAGGTAAAGTTCACCGGTCAGGTTTTGCCAACCGCCAAAAAAGTTACTTATACTCTGAATATGAAAAGAGTGATCAGCAGAAGACTGAGCATGGTGATCGCCGACGGCACAGTCGCAGTTGACGGGCGAACCATCTATACCGCAGACGACCTTCGTGTCGGCCTGTTTTTATCTACCGACAATTTCTAGGGGAATCATATGCGCCGCGTGGTTGTAACGGGTATGGGTGTGGTGTCCTGTTTGGGAAACGACAAGGAAGCTGTAGCAGAGTCTCTGCGTGACGGCTTGTCCGGCATCACTTTCAACGAAAAATTTGAAGAAATGGGATTACGCAGCCAGGTCTGCGGTTCTGTCGATATTGACCTCAGCGAACACATCGATCGCAAGTCTCTCCGGTTTATGGGTGATGCTGCGTCCTATGCTTATATTTCAATGCAAAACGCCATCGATGATGCTGGCCTGGAAGGTCACCAGATTTCTAACCCGCGTACGGGACTGATAGCGGGTTCGGGCGGCGCATCAAGTTCTAATATTGTCTGGGGTGCCGATACGCTGCGTGCGAAGGGCGTGAGGCGCGTGGGGCCCTACCTGGTGCCAAGAACCATGAGTAGTACCGTCTCGGCCTGTCTGGCCACTCATTTTGGTATTCATGGTCTCAATTATTCAATCACATCTGCCTGCGCAACCAGTACCCATTGCATTGGTGCTGCGATGGAGCAAATACAGTGGGGCAAGCAGGACGTTGTGTTTGCGGGCGGCGGTGAAGAAGAGCACTGGTCGCTGGCGATGATGTTTGACGGCATGGGCGCCTTGTCATCGAAATATAACGACACACCCAAGCTTGCATCGCGCGCCTACGATACGGAACGCGATGGCTTCGTGATAGCGGCAGGCGGCGGTATGCTGGTGCTTGAAGAACTTGAGCACGCAAAAGCACGCGGCGCGAAAATTTATGCCGAAGTTGTGGGCTACGGCGCAACCTCGGATGGCGTCAACATGGTCGCTCCGTCCGGTGAAGGTGCCGTGCGCTGCATGCAGCAGGCAATTGCTACGGTTAACGGGCCGATAGACTATGTGAACACCCATGGCACCAGTACCCCCGTGGGCGATATCGCCGAGCTTAACGCCATGCGCGAAGTATTCGGTCAGACGGTACCACCGTTCAGTTCAAGTAAGTCTCTGTGTGGTCATTCGCTGGGCGCGGCAGGTGTGCAGGAGGCTATTCATTGCCTGTTAATGCTGGAGAACAACTTTATGGCAGGCTCTGCCAATATTGTTGAGGTAGACCCCAAGGCTGAAGGACTGGCTGTTTTGCGTGAAAGTCGTGAAAACGCGAATCTGAATACCGTGATGAGCAATAATTTCGGCTTTGGCGGCACCAACGCCTGTATCGTTTTTCAACGCTATTGAATACCGGGGCTGTGCCCGGTACTCAATCGAAAAATATGTGTTGAGCGTTAATTGCCGTAAGCGTTGCTTTTAATCCTCAAGCACAGCAGCAAGTGACTCGATAAAGTAGTCCATATTACTTTCGTTAAAAGACGCGATGTTGACGCGTGATGAGTTGACCGTATAGATGGCAAATTCATTACGCAAGCGTTGTATCTGTTCTACCGTTAAACCCATGAACGAGAACATTCCAGACTGACGCTCAAGGAAAGAAAAGTCGCGTTTGATGCCGCTGGCCGCGATCTTTTCGGCCATCGTTTTGCGCAGCCCGTTAATACGATTCCTCATCGTGTCGACTTCCGATACCCAGAGATTTTTCAGTTCCTCAGAGTGCAGGATGATATCGATGACGGCTGGTCCGTGTGTGGGCGGCATGGAGTAGTTTTTACGCGTGATGTTGTGAATGACGCTTTCAATCGCGTCGGCCGAGCGCGTGTCAGCGGCTATCACTGTAATGGCACCGACACGTTCACGGTACATGGCAAAGTTTTTTGAACATGAGCTGGCAATGATAACTTCCGGGCATTGAGCTGCAAACAGCCGTACCGGCAGGCAGTCTTCTTCAATTCCGCGCTCGAACCCCATATAGGCAATGTCGATCATGGGTGTGTAGCCGCGCTCGCTGGCGGTGTCAACAATGGTCTGCCATTGCGATGGACTGGGGCTGACGCCGCAAGGGTTGTGGCAGCAAGCATGAAACAGAACCACGTCACCCGGTCCGCGTTGTTTTAATGCAGCGATCATTTCGTCAAACCGCAGGCTGCTGCTTGCCTCATCAAAATAAGGGTAACTGTGGGTGGTTACACCCGCGCCCGGAAATAATGCCAGGTGGTTGGCCCAGGTCGGGTCACTGGCCCAAAGGGCGGATTGGGGTGAGGCGGCCTTGATCAGGTCGGCGGCGAGTCTCAGAGCGCCGGTTCCGCCCGGTGTCTGCACTGTTCTGACACGGTCGTGCAAATAGGCATCGCTGTTTTTGCCGAGAATCAGTTCACCAATGGCCGAGTTAAAGCCAGCGACACCCGGCGGGCCCAGATAGGTTTTGGTGGTTTGGGTTTCCAGCAGTATTCGTTCCGCCTCAACCACGCAATCAAGCATCGGAGTAGCGCCGCTTTCGTCACGATAGACACCAATGCCGAGATCGATCTTTTTTGGGTTCGGGTCTGCAGCATGAGAGGCGATGATTCCCAATATCGGGTCAGCGGGGATAGCTTTTAATTGCTCGAACACTGTCCTTAGTCCTTTTGCTTTGGTTATTGACGGAATCTTTTTGTTATAGATGGAATCTAACAGCAAATTCGCGTGAACTAAAGAGACTTTTTGAGTAATTTAACCCCATAGCGCCGATGCAAATCCTTTTACGATTCCTTTGTTGTAATCTAGACCCAGCGGCTGGTCGTATTTGAGCAGCAAGGGGCCGTCGATATCGACAAAGTCACATAGCTGGGCCACGACAAATGAAGGCGCCATGCTCAGCGATGTTCCCACCATATTGCCCACCATTAATTTGCAGCCTTGCGCTTTTGCCGCTTTGGCAAGATGTAATGCCTCGGTCAGGCCGCCGGTTTTGTCGAGCTTGATATTGATCATGCTGTAACGCTTGGCGGCGACTTCCAGTTCTCCTCTATGCAGGCAGGATTCGTCGGCAGCCAGTGTGACGGGTGATTCAAAACCCTCCAGCATGTGATCGTTGCCGCGGGCGAGTGGTTGTTCAATCATTCCCAGGTTCAGGCTGGCACATTTTGGTAATACCTCCTGCAGCAGTTCAAAACTCCAGCCCTGGTTGGCGTCCACCACCAGTTGCGCGTCCGGTCGCGCGGCGCGTATGGCGGCCAGTTTTTCATAGGGCAGATGACCATCAAGTTTGATTTTAAGAATCGGTGCTTCGGCTGCCGCCGCGGCTTTGGCGGCCATGGCCTGTGGTGTGCTCTCCAGCCCGATGGTGAACACGGTTGTAACCGGTTTTGGTGTGATGCCTGTGAGTTGCCAGATGGTTTTGCCTGATCTTTTACACTCAAGGTCCCACAGCGCGCAATCAATCGCGTTGCGCGCGCCGCCGGCCGGCAGCAGGTTTTGCAGTTCTTCACGCGTGATGCCCTGGCGAATTTCGTTGGCAACCGAATGCGCCTGTTCAAAGATACTTTCTGCAGTCTCGTCCAGGTAGAACACTCCCTGGGCTTCGCCACGGCCGACAAACCCGTCTTTGCCGAGGGTGACTACCAGGCAGCGGGAGTTTATCCATTCGTGGCCGGAAATTCGAAAAGGTGAGGTCAATTCCCACTCTGTAATGTGAATGTCAAAGTCCATGCTTAAATCACTCCGTGTACAGTTGTTGGATGTGCTGGACGATCGCGCCGCACCCATCAATAAGCGGGTCAACGCAGGGCAGGCCTGTTTCCATGCTCAATGTGGCGAGGTAGTTTTCGCGTTTACCAACTGCCAGTTTCGATGTGTTGACGCTGATGCCAACGCAGCGAATGTCAGGGTTGGTGCGCCGCCCCAGTTGCGCGTGCAGGTCAATGGCTTCATGAATCGACGGCAGCGTGAAGTGCTCCCAGCCCGAGACAAGGGTGCGGGTGGCATCGTGGCAGATGACAAAAGCATCCGGTTGGGAACCATGCAGCAGACCCAGGCTCACACCGGAATAGCCGGGGTGGAAAATAGAACCCTGGCCTTCGATGACATCCCAGTGGTCTTCATCGTTGGCGGGTGAAATCAGCTCTGCGGCACCCGCAATGAAATCTGCCACCACCGAGTCGATGGGAATGCCTTCGCCGGCCAACATGATGCCGGTCTGACCGGTGGCGCGGAAACTTGCTTTCATGCCCGCTTCACACATGGCTTTGTGCAGTGCGAGGGCAGCGTATTTTTTGCCGATGGCGCAATCGGTGCCCACCATCAACACCCGTTTTCCCGATCGTTTGATGCCGGTGCCTACGGGCAGGTTGGTGGGTGGATTGCGCACGTCGATCAAGCGAGCGCCTGATGACTTCGCCGCGGCCACAACCGCCGGGAAATCCGTCAGTTTGAAATGCAGGCCGCAGACAATGTCCAGGCCTGCGCGGGCTGCATCTTCTATGTGCGGCCACCAGTTGTCGGGTATGGTTCCGCCGACCGGCGCGACACCGATGACAAGGCTCCTGACCCCCGCCGCCGCGGCTTCAGAGACACTCATGTCGGGAACACCGAGGTCTACTTCGCAACCTTCAAAGCGCAGTTGTCCGGCAACCAGATCGGGCCGCCACTGGACAATTCCAAATCCGGTTTTTGCGTAGGTGTCATCACCCATCGCGCCAATCAGGATGAGATAGGGTGCGTGCAGCTGGATTTTGGTTAGCCGGGTCATAAAAATAGGTCCATTAAAGACGTTTTTGTTATCAGACCGGGTGTGTTTTCACGCCCGTACCATAGGCCACCACCTCGACCGCGTGCAGGAACCGTCCAGAGATGGCAGTGGTAGTGAAACGCACATTGATGACTTTATCAATACCGCGCAACCCGGCTTCTTCTTTTAACCGCACCAATGCCTCGCGACGGCCGCGTTGAATCAGCCGTTCATAAGGCTTGATGTTGCCGCCGACCAGTCTTCTCAAGGCGATGATGAAGGTGCGAAAATAGTCATGTGCAACCACCACCGAGCCGATAAGCATGGTGACGCCTTCGGGCTCACAGGGCGGCAGTTTTTTGGAAGAGTTGATGCTGATGTTTTGCAACTGGGATTCGCGCGCGCTGATAGCCCGGAGGTGGCGTCTTTCAAGCCAGGTAGCGAGCAGCCAGCCGGTCACACCGATGCCAATCGCCTGTGCGCCGTTGGTTGTCAATATACCCCACAGGGAGCCATCGCCAAATACGTCCTGAAACCACGGGTTGCGCGTGAACAGGTTGTGTTCAAAATTCCGGAAGACTGTCTCGACCCGGCTCATCGTTCAAATAATACTGCGGTACCATACACCATCAATTCAGCTGCGCCGCCGGTAATGCTGGAGGTGGTCATCCGAACATTGACGATGGCATCGGCGCCCAGTGCCGCTGCTTCTTTTTCCATGCGGTCCATGGCTTCTTCCCGGCCTTCTACCAGCAGTTCCGAATAACCCTTGATCTCACCGCCTACCAGACCTTTAAAAAAAGCCCCGATATCTTTGCCGATGTGCTTGCCCCTGACGGTAGAGCCTTGCACAAGGCCAAGCTCACGCATGATTGTTTTACCCGGCACCTGTTCGATGTTTGTAATGATCATGGCAGCATCACCTTTATGTATGAATGTTATTCAGGGATAAATATGGTCGCTGGTTGCTCCAGTAAGCTCTTCAATTCCTGGATCATCATGGCGGCATCAAAGCCATCGACAAAGCGGTGATCGAACGAAGAAGACAGGTTCATCATCGTGCGGATAACAATTTGTCCGTTGATAACAACCGGTCGCTCGACTGCCTTGTTGACGCCAATAATGGCCACTTCGGGAAGGTTGATCACCGGGGTGCTGACAATTCCGCCGTGTTTGCCAAGGCTGGTAATGGTGATGGTCGAGCCCATCAGTTCTTCGCGTTTTGCGGTGTTTTCGCGCGCGGCAGTAGAGACGCGGCGTATTTCGCTAGCGAGATCTTCCAAGGGCCGTATTTCACTGTTGTGCACCACGGCCACTTTGAGACCTTGCGGTGTTTGGGTGGCGATGCCCAGATGAACCGCGTGGTGCTGGTTGATCGTATTTCGCTCAGGGTCATAAAGTGCGTTGCACTGGGGGAATTTCTTCAGTGCGCGGGTCAGGGCCATGCCGAGGAATGGCAGCAGGGTCAGTTTGTCCTCATGCGCTGCTTTCTTGCTGTTGAGGTGTTGCCGCAATGACTCCAGCGCGGTGATATCGATTTCCTCGACGTAGGCGAAATTTGGTATCTCCCGGTTCGCTACAGACATGCGCTCGGCAATGATGCGTCTGAGCCCTACCACCTTGATTTCGGTTACTTCGGTCGTTGGGGTTATGCGGGCGGCTGGCGTGCTGCCGACAATGTCCAGACCTGCAATATGGGCTACAAGGTCGGCTCTCAATATGCGTCCGCGGGGGCCGTTTCCGTTGACCATTGTCAGGTCCACACCCGCCTCGCGGGCATGTTGGCGAACCGATGGAGAGGTCAGGACGGTTGCCGATTTCGGCTGTTCCTGGACCGGTTCGGCTGGTGCTGGTTTTTCAACCGGCGCAATAGCAGGAGCGGCAGCCTCAGCAGATGTTGTTGCTGCGGGGCTTTCCGCAGGCTGCTGTTCACCCTCGGTCTCGAAAATAATCAAAGGCGCGCCTACCGCGATGGTGTCGCCAATTTCACCGGCCAGACGTATAACCCGGCCTGATACAGGGGCTGAAAGTTCCACCGCGGCCTTGTCGGTCAGCATGGCGCCAAAGGGTTCCTCTTCTTCAATAAAGTCCCCAACCTTTACCATCCACTCGGCAATTTCTGCCTCAACCATGCCTTCGCCAAGATCGGGAAGTTTAAAAATATATTCGCTCATACCGCCTCCATAATGTTGCGGATACCGGCAAGGATACGGTCCTGGCCGGGGAAATAGTCCCACTCGAAAGCGTGCGGGTAGGGGGTTTCCCAGCCGGTTACGCGTTCAATTGGAGCCTGCAGGTGCCAGAAACATTCTTCCTGCACCGTGGCCACCAGTTCGGCGCCATAGCCGCAGAATTTGGAAGCCTCATGCGCGATCAGGCAACGTCCGGTTTTTTCAACCGATGCTTTGAGTGTTTCGACATCCAATGGCACCAGTGAACGCACGTCGATGATATCGGCACTGATGCCAGCCGCACGGGCCGCGGCCTGCGCAACATGAACCATGGTGCCGTAGGTGATGATCGTCAGTTCCGTGCCTTCTGCAACGACAGATGCCTTGCCAAGGGGAATGGAATAGTAGTCATCGGGTACTTCGCCGCCCGGGTGCGATGCCCAAGGCAGGGCCGGTTTGTTGGGGTCACCGTCAAATGGTCCGTTATAAATGCGCTTGGGTTCGAAAAAGACAACGGGGTCGTCGGATTCGATGGCGCTGATCAATAGTCCCTTGGCATCGTAGGGCGTTGATGGCATGACGGTAACGATACCCGACAGATGGGTGAACAATGCTTCCGGGCTTTGTGAATGTGTTTGTCCGCCGCGGATGCCGCCGCCGCAAGGGGTACGCACAGTGACGGGGGAGAAAAACTCACCGCCGCTACGGTAGCGCAAGCGCGCCAGTTCACTGATGATCTGGTCAATGCCGGGGTAGATGTAATCGGCAAACTGGATTTCTGCGACCGGCCGTAGTCCATTGACACCAATACCGATAGCCGAGCCGATAATGCCGCCTTCAGCGATGGGTGCGTCAATGACCCGGTGTTCACCATATTTGGCTTGTAGCCCATCGGTGCAGCGAAATACGCCGCCAAAATATCCGACATCCTGACCGAGAATGATCACTGTCTGGTCTTTGTCCATCATCACATCGAGCGCGGAGTTGATGGCCTGGATCATGTTCATTTGGCTCATGATGAAATCCCCTTTAAAGCCAGGAGTTGCGCGCGTTGACGTTTCAGTCGTTCAGGAACTTCCGCGTAGACGTCTTCAAACATCTCGCGAACATCAAGGCTTGGTCCTTCGCTCATCGTTCCGTAACTGAGCGCTTCTTTCCAGGCTTCGGTAACGGTTGTTTTCAGTTCGGCTTTTAACGCCGTGTGTTGGTCTTCTGACCAGTGGCCTGTATTGATCAGGTGCTGTTTCAATCGTTCAGCCGGGTCGCCTAGCGGGAAGGCTTCCCACTCATCTTTGGGGCGGTATCTCGAAGGGTCATCGCTGGTGGAGTGTGGGCCGCCACGATAGGTGACCAGTTCCACAAGGGTGGGACCACCACCTTCGCGGGCGCGTTGCGCTGCCCATTGGGTGACGGCGTAAACAGCCAGTATATCGTTGCCATCAACACGCACGCCCGGAATCCCGAGGCCCAGGCCGCGCGCCGCGAACGGCCGTCTTTCACCACCCGCAAAACCCTGGAAGGTTGATATGGCCCACTGGTTGTTAACTACATTGAGAATAACCGGTGCCTGGTAAACGGCGGCGAAAGTCAGCGCGTAATGAAAATCTGCTTCCGCGGTACTCCCGTCACCCACCCAGGCTGCCGAAATGTGTTCTTCGCCCTTGATGGCAGAGGCCATTGCCCAACCCACCGCGTGTGGATATTGGGTAGCCAGGTTTCCGGATATGGAAAACAGGTTGGCTTTGCGGTTGTGGTACATGACCGGCATTTGCCGGCCCTTGCACATGTCACGCGTGTTTGAGAGGCACTGGCACATCATGTCGACAAGGTTGGTGTCGCGCAGGATGAAAAGTCCCTGGTTGCGGTAGGAAGGAAACAGCATATCGCCGGCGTCCAGTGCCATGCCTTGTCCAATGGAGATCGCTTCTTCACCCAGTGACTGCATATAGAAGGAAATTTTCCCCTGTCTTTGCGCACGGTGCATACGTTCGTCATATTGGCGTGTTAGCAGCATCAATCGCAGGGCTTCAAGCAACTGCTGGGGACTCAGGTCTGGTTTCCACTCTCCCTGCGCGACACCCTCATCATCAAGAACCCTTACAAGTTCATGCGCGAGGTTTTCAATTTCACTGGCCGGCGCGCTTGTTTCCGGGCGAGCGACTTCGCCTGCTGCCGAAAGCGCCAGATAACTGAAATTGGGTGCTTCCCCGGGTCGTGCGGAAGGGCGAGGTATATGTAGGCGAGATTTAGGTGTCATTGCATCCAAGTCCGTATTGTTGGTGTTACAGGTCAGGCGTCGAATTCGACGTGCCGGCAGCGACTATGCTTTCCGCCATTCTGTCTGCTATGACATTGGTCGGTATTTGTTGTTCGTCCGCTGTAACAAAAATATTGGTCAGGCGATCAGGAATTAAAGCGATTTGCGCGCGCACTTCAGAGTCTGATTTGCCGCCCATGTATTCCAGTGAGACACTGATGATACCACCACCGTTAATCACGTAGTCTGGCGCATAGAGGATATTACGCTCGAATAATCGCTGTCCGTCTTCTTCGGTGGCCAGTTGATTGTTGGCTGCACCACCGATGACTAAAGCCCTGATTTTCGGAATGCTCTGTGCATCCAGTATTGCCCCAAGCGCGCAGGGCGCCAGTACATCGACATCCTGAAAAAGAATGTCTTCGGGGCTGACTATTTGCGCGTCAAATTCTGCCTGGGCTCGTTGCAGTGCCTGCTCATTAACATCGCTGACTACCAGGTTGGCGCCAGCAGCGTGCAACTGACGGCAAAGGTCGTACCCCACCTTGCCAATGCCCTGAACCGCGACGCGCAGATTGGTCAGTGAGTTGGAACCCAACCGGTGTTTGACGGCGGCCTGGATACCCAGGAAAACGCCGTCTGCAGTCCATGGCGATGGGTCGCCGCCTGCAAGCCCTTCTTCGGGCGGTAATCCGGCCACAAAATCGGTGACCGTTTTGATCTGACGCATATTGTCTACCGAGACACCCACGTCTTCGGCAGTGATGTAACGACCGCCGAGTGCTTCAACGCAGCGGCCAAACGCGAGGAACATTTCTTCTGTCGGCGGGTGCTTGGGGTCGGCAATAATCACGGCCTTGCCGCCGCCCATCGGTAGTCCGGCCATCGCGTTTTTATAAGTCATGCCCCGGGACAGGCGCAGAGCGTCCGTCATCGCCTCAGCTTCGTTGGCGTAATGCCACATGCGGCAGCCGCCGCCGGCGGGCCCCAACGCGGTTGAGTGAATGGCGATTATGGCCCTGAGTCCGGTTGTGGGGTCGGAGAACTGGTGAACGGATTCGTGGTTCTTGTTGGAAGTGTTTTCAAAAAATGTCATTGGGATTCTCAACATTCTGTGGTTGAAGACGATTTTGTGAACATTAATATACTGCTATTAATTGGAATTATTATTGCAAATTTACTGTTAAACGGAAATACGAAGAATATAATATCTAAATATATTGTCTAAAAGGAATTAAAAATGCAGAAAATTGAAATAGACAAAATGGATCGCAAGATTCTCCGCTTGCTGCAGGCAGATGCGAGTCTCTCTGCCGCCACCATTGGCGAACAGGTGGGACTGTCTCAATCACCCTGCTGGCGACGAATTCAGCGTCTCAAAGATTCCGGGTTAATTAAAAATCAGGGGATGGTGTTTGACCGCAGAAAACTTGGTTTTGACACGATGGTGTTTGCCCACGTCAAACTGACCGCGCACGGGCGCAGCAAGGTGGCGGAGTTTGGCGATACCATCCAACAGTTTCCTGAGGTAATGGAATGTCATCTGCTGCTGGGTCATGTGGATTTTCTGTTACGCATTGTCACGCCCGATCTTGAGGCCTACGAACGGTTCTTTTTTGAACGTCTGTCACAACTGCCCGATGTGCAGGAAGTCACTTCAAGCATCGCGCTCACCGAGGTAAAACACACTACCCAACTGCCCATTTAAGAGGTTGCGGTTGATGCGTTCGGCTTGACAATCTCAGCTCATTTATATAACTTGCTTGTCACTAACAAGTTAGTTGTTTAGATGGCTGAAGCACCCCGAAAAACCAAGCTTTCAACATTGCGCCCGACTCAGGCCGAACGCAGTGCTTTGGCTGAAGAAAAAATGGTCAACGCGACCATTGAACTACTCAATTCGGCGGGCCTGGCTGGCACAACACTGATCGCGATTGGTGAACTCGCCGGTTATAGCCGCGGTCTCGCAAGCCACCATTTTGGCTCCAAATCCGGCCTGTTCCGTAAAGTACTCAAACAGATCAACGCAGTCTGGACCCGGGACCTCGAACAGCGGGTGGCCGGCAAGACCGGGCTAAGCGCGATACTGGGCGCGCTGGATGCACACCGTGACCATGTTCGCCGCTACCCGGATCATGCCCGCGCCATGAATATTCTGTGGGCCAGTTCTTTTGATCCAGCCTCCGAATTCAAACCCAATGTCATCGAGTTTCACCGTTTGCAGCGTGATGCGGCCGCGGCCTGGGTGGTGAGCGGGATACAGAGTGGTGAAATTAGAAACGACATCAAACCCGAGCGTTTTGGTGAACAATTTTATGCCTCGCTGCTGGGCATCAATTATCAGTGGTTGGTGAACCCCGAAATCGATCTGGATGCGTCGATCGACGTACTCAAGAAAAACATAGTCGCCTTGCTTGAGGCGAAAAAACCTTTGAAACAGGAACGAAAATGATGGAAGCATACATTTACGACCATGTCAGGTCGCCCCGTGGCCGTGGTAAACCCAACGGCTCATTGCACGCGATAACACCGATCAACCTGGCCAGTCAGGTACTGGCGGCATTGCGTGACCGCAACGATCTCGACACCTCGCTGGTCGATGACGTGGTTTTAGGTTGTGTCACCCCGGTTGGCGAGCAGGGCGCGGATATTGCCCGCGTCGCGGTGCTTAACGCGGACTACGCGCAAAACGTCCCCGGTAAACAGGTCAACCGTTTTTGCGCCTCCGGTTTGGAAGCCGTCAACTCCGCAGCCGCGCAAGTCATGTCGGGGCAGTCTGATGTCACCATTGGCGGCGGTGTTGAGTCGATGTCACGCATACCCATGGCGTCGGATGGCGGCGCGTGGGCAACGGACCCGCAGGTGGCCTACAAAACATACTTCACCCCTCAGGGCGTCAGCGCCGATTTGATTGCTACCAAGTACGGCATCTCGCGCCGGGACCTTGATGTGTACTCTGCGGAGAGCCAGAGAAGGGCGGCACACGCCTGGCAGCAGGGTTGGTTTAACGGCTCGGTGATACCGGTTAAGGATCATATCGGACGGGTGGTGCTGGATCATGATGAAACCATGCGTCCGGAAGCCACGGCTGACAGTCTTGGCAGCTTGAATCCGTCGTTTGTGATGCCGGGTGAGCAGGGTGGTTTTAACTCGGTCATCTTGCAGCGCTACCCCGAAGTCGAGGCCGTCAGGCATGTACACACCCCGGGTAATTCCAGCGGCATTGTTGACGGCTCAGCAGCGGTTTTGATCGGCAGTGCTGAGGCTGGCAAGCGCATGGGGCTGAAGCCGCGCGCGCGCATTCGGTCGTTTGCCTCCATCGGCAGTGAGCCAAGCATCATGTTGACCGGCCCGGCACCCGCTACAGAAAAAGTACTCAAGCGCAGCGGTATGACCACAGCGGATATCGATTTGTTTGAGCTGAATGAAGCCTTTGCTGCCGTGGTACTGCTTTACATGAACCAATTGAACATCGCGCACGACAAAATCAATGTGAACGGCGGTGCCATTGCCATGGGACATCCACTGGGCGCGACCGGCGCCATGATCCTGGGAACGGTTCTGGACGAACTGGAACGCCGTGACCTGTCGACAGCACTGATTACCTTGTGTATCGGTGCGGGCATGGGAACTGCCACGATTATTGAGCGGGTCTGATCAACAGACCGATTAATGAACAACAGAATGATTGGAAACAGATAATGAATAACACGATTCAATATACCGTCGATAACGATGGAATTGCGACCCTGTTGCTGGACCTGCCGGGCAAGAGCATGAACGTCCTGTGCGAAGCGTTGCTGGTGGACTTGTCCGAGTGTGTGAGCAAGGTGGTTGCCGATGAAAATGTACGCGGGGCGATCATTGCCTCGGCCAAGCCCGCGTTTGTCGCTGGCGCTGATCTGACCGAACTGGTGACTGCCCATGACCGTGGTGTCACGGCAGTGCAGGGCTATGAATGGAGCCGTGATCTATCGGCCGTGCTGCGTACCATGGAAACCTGTGGCAAACCGTTTGCGGTCGCCATCAACGGCCTGGCACTGGGCGGCGGTTTTGAGCTTTGCCTGGCCTGTCATTACCGGGTGCTCTCAGATAACCCCAAGGCTGTGTTGGGCTTTCCGGAAGTAAGCGTTGGCCTTATTCCTGGTGCCGGCGGCACACAAAGGCTGCCACGATTGATTGGTATTGAAAAATCAATGCCGGTCATTTTGCAGGGTAAAAACCTGTCGCCGCAAAAAGCGCTGGCGCTTGGCGTTGTGCAGGAAATTGCCCCGCTTGAAGAATTGCGCGACCGTGCTAAAGCGTGGTTGATGACAGCGCCTGAACCGGTTGCCCCGTGGGACGTCAAGGGCTTTCGTGTGCCAGGCGGCGCGGGCGCGATTACACCGAAAAACGCACAGCTGTTCATGGTGGGTACCTCTTTGCTGGCGGCTAACACCCAGCATAATTACCCGGCACCCATCGCGGCAATTTCGGCAGTTTATGAGGGCTGCATCACACCGTTTGACACGGGCCTCGATATTGAGGCGCAGTATTTCGGTCAGTTGGTTTCCGGGGTCACCGCACGCAACATGATGCGCAGCCTGTTCGTCAACAAAGGTGCGGCGGACAAACTGGTCAGGCGTCCCAAGGGTATCGAAAAATCACGAGTAACGAAGCTGGGTATCCTGGGTGCCGGCATGATGGGCGCGGGTGTTGCCTATGTGTCTGCGCGCGCTGGTATGCAGGTGGTTCTGCTCGATACTGATCTGGAAGGTGCCAAACGCGGTAAAGCTTACTCTGAAGGTTTACTCAACAAGGCCATTAAGCGTGGTTACTCTACGCAGGAAAAAGCTCAGGCACTGCTGGGTATGATTCACCCGACCACTGACTACGCCGACCTGGAAGGTTGTGAACTGGTGATCGAAGCCGTGTTTGAAAACCGTGAGATCAAGGCAGCCGTAACCGCAAAAACAGAGGCTGTCATCCCCGCAACTGCGGTGTTTGCGAGTAATACATCAACCCTGCCGATCACCGGGCTGGCCCAGGCCTCAAAACGGCCGGAAAGCTTTATCGGACTGCACTTTTTCTCACCGGTCGACAAAATGCCATTGGTCGAGCTGATCGTTGGTGAAAAGAGTTCAGATGAAGCCATTGCGCGTGGTTTGGACTATATCCAGCAAATTCGCAAAACCCCCATCGTGGTCAATGATAGCCCCGGGTTTTACACCTCGCGTGTTTTCGGGACTTCAACCAACGAAGGCATGACCATGCTGGCTGAGGGTGTAAACCCCGCCCTGATTGAAAATGGCGCCAAAATGGCAGGTTTGCCGGTTGGTCCGTTGGCAGTGATGGATGAGGTCACGCTTGAGCTGGGTTACAAGATCAGTATGCAGGCTGCCAAAGATCTGGGTGACGCCTATACCTTCGCTTCCGGTTTTCCAGTCATGCGTCAATTTGTTGAAGACCTGGATCGTAAAGGTAAACGTTTCGGCAAGGGTTTTTACGATTACCCGGAAGGTGGAAAAAAGCACCTTTGGCCGGGGTTGGCTGAGCTTTACCCGATTGCCGAAGAACAGCCGCCGGTGCAGGAAGTGATCGACCGGTTGTTGTATCGCCAAGCGCTTGAGACGGCTCGTTGCTTTGAAGAAGGTGTGTTGGATCATGCCGCGGACGCGGACATCGGTTCAATTTTCGGCTGGGGTTTTCCGCCCTGGACGTGCGGCACACTGTCCTTCATCGATAGCGTCGGCATTGCGCACTTCGTAGCCGAATGCGACCGGATGGCGGCGGCTTACGGGCCCAGGTTTGAGGTCTCGGATTGGTTGCGCGAGCGGGCGGAAAAGGGTGAGCGTTTCCACCCGGCCTGAGACTATTTCAAGCTAGCCAAAAAGATTTCAGGGCACGCTGCATCGCAAGCAGCTGCCCTGAAATGTTATCAGACTTGAGAAAAGTAGCCGCTGGTCTGGACAAGCTATCACTAAAATTGCATAACTGTACCCACAGACAAGGGAATTGCCTCAATGCAGCAAAAAATAAACAAAATTCTCGTTGCCAACCGCGGCGAAATTTCGATACGTGTTCTGCGTGCGGCATCTGAACTGGGCATTCGTACGGTCAGTGTTTATACCCATGAAGACCGCTTTTCACCGCACCGCTACAAATCTGATGAGGCCTATCAAATCGGCGCGGATGACGAGCCGTTAAAGCCCTATCTTGATATTGACGCCATCATTGAGGTCGCCAAGCTCAACGAAGTGGACGCCATCCATCCCGGTTATGGGTTTTTGTCCGAAAACGTCGAGTTTGCCACCCGTTGCCGTGACGAGGGCATTATTTTTGTTGGGCCAACTCCCGAAGCCATGGCGATGCTGGGTGACAAGGTTCAGGCCAAGACCAATGCAATTGCCGCAGGTATTCCGGTCATTGAAGACAGCCGGGAAAAGCTCGATAGCGTTGAAATAGCCCGCGCTGAAGCCAATCGTATTGGCTACCCATTGATGCTCAAGGCCGTGGCGGGCGGCGGCGGGCGCGGCATGCGCGTTATTCGCCGCGAAAGCGAGCTCAAAACTGCCTATGCCGAAGCGCGCGGCGAAGCTGCCAAGGCATTTGGCGATGACACAGTGTTTCTTGAGAAATTTATTGAGTCACCGAAGCACATTGAGGTGCAGATTCTGGGTGACAACGAAGGCAATCTGGTGCATTTGTTTGAACGCGATTGTTCGGTTCAGCGACGCTTCCAGAAAGTCGTTGAGGTGGCCCCGAGTTTTTCTTTGCGCGATGAAACACGGCAGAAATTATACGATTACGCGCTGGCCATCACCCGCCATGTGGGCTACAGCAATGCCGGCACGGTGGAGTTCCTGCTAGACAAGGATGAGGCCATCTATTTTATCGAGGTCAACCCCCGTATCCAGGTTGAACACACGGTCACCGAGCAGGTCACCGGTATCGATATAGTGCGCAGCCAGATACAGATCGCCCGCGGGTGTCTGTTGAGCGACCCCGAAATTCGTATTCACTCGCAGGCTGATGTCGAGTGTCGTGGTTATTCGGTGCAGTGCCGTATTACCACTGAAGACCCGGAGAACGGCTTTCAGCCCGATTACGGTACCCTGATTGCCTATCGCAGCGCGGCTGGGTTTGGTATTCGACTGGATGTCGGCGCCGCCTACACCGGCGCGCGGGTTTCACCATTTTTCGATTCGATGCTGGTTAAAGTGACCTCCTGGGGACGCACTCTTGAGGGTGCTGTTTCACGTGGTCATCGTGCTTTGCGGGAGTTTCGCATACGCGGGGTCAAGACCAATATCGGCTTCCTGCTCAATGTCCTTGAACACCCGACGTTTGTTTCCGGACAGGCCACGGTCACGTTCATCGATCACCACCCCGAACTGTTTGAAATCAAACAACGGTTTGACCGCGCAACCAAAACCCTGCGCTACATTGCCAACCTGACGGTTAACGGCAATCCGGATGTCAGTGTCTTGGACCCCAGCCGGACTTTCCGCAAACCCGCCGTGCCAAAGGTAGACCGGCTGGCACCGTACCCGCGCGGCAGCAAGAACAGGCTTGATGAGATGGGCCCGGAGGCCTTTAGCCGTTGGGTCAGAGATCAGAAAAACGTTTTCTATACAGACACCACCATGCGTGACGCGCATCAGTCCCTGCTGGCAACCCGCGTGCGTACCCTGGATATGCTGGCAGTGACGGAAGGTTTCGCCAAGGCCAACCCACAGGTGTTTTCACTGGAAATGTGGGGTGGGGCGACGTTTGATGTTTCCATGCGGTTTTTACGCGAATGTCCCTGGCAGCGGTTACAGCAAATACGTCAGGCCGCACCCAATATACTCTTGCAGATGCTTTTTCGCGGTTCCAACGCGGTCGGTTACAAAGCCTATCCGGATAATGTGATCGAAAAATTTATTGAGAAGTCGTGGGAAAACGGTATCGATGTTTTCCGCATCTTCGACTCTCTAAACTGGCTTGAAGGCATGAAGCGGTCGATCCAGGTCGTGCGTGAAAGAACCGGGGCCATCGCTGAGGCCACCATTTGTTATACCGGTGATGTGCTCAATACCGACCGGGACAACCGCTACAACCTGCAATATTATCTGGATATGGCGCGGCGTCTTGAAGACGAAGGCGCGCACATGCTGGCACTTAAAGATATGGCGGGTCTGCTTAAGCCGCACGCGGCGGAAAAACTTATTCCCGCGTTGCGATCAGCTGTCGATATTCCAATACACCTGCATACCCATGACACGTCATCCATGCAGAGCGCGACCTTGCTCAAGGCCATCGAAGCGGGCGTGGATATCGTCGATGTTTGTCTGAGTTCAATGTCTGGGCTGACTTCACAGGTCAATATGAACTCACTGATCGCGGTGATGCAGGGTCACGAACGGGAGCAGAAATTCGACCTGGCTTCCTTAAACGAGTACTCCCGATATTGGGAGGCGGTGCGCGAATTCTACTACCCGTTTGAATCTGGTTTGAAGGCCGGCACTGCCGAGGTATATGAACACCAGATTCCCGGTGGGCAGTACTCTAATTTGCGCCCGCAAGCCATTGCGCTGGGCCTCGAGCACCGCTTTGAACAAATCAAGAAAAATTACGCCACGGTAAACCGCATGTTCGGCGATATCGTCAAGGTCACGCCGTCTTCCAAGGTTGTGGGTGACATGGCGATGTTTATGACGGCCAACGGTCTGGATGAAAAGGACGTGATGGCTCAGGGTGATACGCTGGCTTTTCCAGACTCGGTCATTGACCTGTTTTCAGGCAAGTTAGGCCAGACCGACGGCGGCTTTCCGGCGGAACTTTCGGCCCTCGTGTTGAAGGGCAAAAAGCCGTTAACCGGTCCGCCGGGGGCAGCTTTGGACCCGGTCGATTTTGAAGCTGACTTTGAAGCTTTCAAGGAAGAGTTTGATACCAGCCTTACGGAACTCGATTTTCTCTCCTATGAAATGTATCCAGAAGTTTTTCGCGGGTTTTATAACCACGAAAAAGAATTTGGTGAGGTGCATTATCTGCCGACGCAGACTTTCTTTTATGGCTTGACGCAGGGTGATGAAATTCTGGTCAAACTGCAGCGTGGCAAAACCATTGTGATCCGCTTTATCTATCGTTCAGATACCGATGACAACGGCAACTGCCGGGTTACCTTTGAGCTCAATGGGCAGACACGCAGTGTGCAGGTGCGTGATGAGACCGTTGTGCCCAAGACGGCCGCCAACCGCAAGGCCGTGGAGCGCAATGAAATTGGTTCGCCGCTGATGGGCCGCTTGGCTTCAGTGCTAGTGGCTGCCGGTGATGTTGTTGAAAAGGACACGGCAGTTTTTGTGATTGAAGCGATGAAAATGGAAACCACCATCACCGCGCCCTTCAAGAGTAAGATAAAGGCCGTTCACCTGAACGCCGGAGCCTTGGTCGGGCAGGGCGACCTGATTATTGAACTGGAATAATTAGCGCTTTTCATACAGATTCCGAAAAAGTCAATTTTGAGAATAACGAATCCCGGGGTGTTGCAGCACCCCGTCAAAATCTACAGGAGTGATGAAGCAGAAATGGAAGCAGTTGAACAACAAGGAGGTGACGCGCTCGAGGCTGAAGCGCTTCGGTTGCTACGTTCATTGATGCATGTTGAGTGTAGCGCGGGTCGCAAGTGGAACATCCAAACCTGTCGCGAAATCGCACCCCTAACGCTGGAAATCAACCGCTTAAAGGCAGAGAAGAACGCGGTCATTCTTACGCATTCCTATGTTGAGGCGGAAGTTATTTACGGGGTGGGCGATTTCAAAGGCGATTCTTATTATCTGGCCAAGCAAGCCAGGGAGGCGCAAGCCGATGTCATCGTATTCGCCGGGGTGGTGTTTATGGCTGAAACTGCCAAGATACTCTCGCCGGACGCACTGGTGCTGGTGCCAGACCGGAACTCGGGTTGCAGCCTCGCCGACTCGATCAGCGGCGCGGATGTCCGTGAGTTGAAGGCCCTTTATCCCGATGCCGCGGTGGTCTGCTATATCAACTGTACTGCTGAGGTCAAAGCTGAATCCGATGTGTGTGTAACCTCTGGCAACGTCTACGACATCGTGGCCGGGCTGCCTGAAAAGCAGATTATATTTGTGCCTGACCGCTTGATGGCCGATAACCTGCGCAAGGAATTGGTGAGTCGGGGCGTCGACAAGGAAATCATTTCATCCGACGGTACCTGCGTTGTCCACGAAGAATTTACCACTGCGCAAATTACTGACGCGCGCAAAATGTTTCCCGGCCTGAAAATCGTTGCTCATCCCGAGTGTACCGCGGAGGTTGCCGAGCAGGCCGACTTTCTTGGCAGCACCAGCGGTATGATGAAATATGTTAAGTCTACCGACGCGCCTTACTACCTGATGCTTACCGAGTGCGGTCTGGTCAGCTGTCTGGCAATCGACGAGCCCGCTAAAAATTTCATTGGCGGCTGCCGCTTGTGTCCATACATGAAGTTGAACACATTGCTTAAAATACGCGACGCCTTGCTTGACCCGGCACCTGAGCAGATCATTACGCTTGAAGAGGGTTTGAGAAAGCGAGCAGCACTATGCATTGAAAGGATGTTCGAGAATGCGAATTAGAGCAGATACCCTGATCAATCTGGCGCTCGAAGAAGACATCGCCTTTGGTGATGTGACCAGCCAGGCCATCTTTCCACCCGACCATATTTCTAGTGCAGCGGTATTCGCGCGCTCGGACATGGTGGTTTGTGGCGTTGATATCGCCAGGCAAGTCTTTGCGCGGGTGGACCCGGATGTCCAGCTAAAGATTGCGGTATCAGACGGTCAACAGGTGGCTGCGGGTGCTACCGTGTTGCTGGCAGAGGGTCCGACCATTTCATTGTTGAGTGCCGAGCGCACCGCGTTGAATTTTCTGCAGCGGCTGTCGGGAATCGCCACGCTGTCAAGACGATTTGCCGATGTTGCGCAACAGGCTGGAACCGGTGTCCGGGTTGTTGACACGCGCAAAACCACGCCGGCCTGGCGGGCACTGGAAAAGTACGCCGTGCGTTGCGGAGGTTGCTTCAATCACCGCGCCTCGCTGGGCGAGCACGTGTTGATCAAGGAAAACCATATTACGGCCGCGGGGTCGCTAAAAACGGCGGTCAAGCTGTGCCGTGATTTCGCCCCGCATTGCGCAAAAATTGAGGTCGAAACAGAAACACTTGATGATGTTCGGCAGGCGCTGACAGCCGGCGCGGACGTCATCATGCTGGACAACATGTCGCCGGCGCAAATTCAGCAGGCAGTGGCCTTGATCAATAGGGCCGCGATTGTGGAGATATCAGGCGGCATCAGTTTGGATACCATTGCCGATTACACTTTGCCGGGCGTTGATGTGATCAGCGTTGGCGCGCTGACCCACTCGGCACCCGCGGCGGACTTCAGTATGCTAATCAGTCAGGATGGTGCCGAACGCGGTTGAACCCAACCGCGAGTCAGTCGAACTGTAAAAGCGCCAGTACTTCGTCAGCCAGTTCTTCGGCTGAGCGGTCGGCGGCGTGCAAGTGTATCTCGGCTTTTTCCGGCGATTCATAGGCGGAGCTGATACCGGTAAAATTGGGAATTTCTCCTCTGCGCGCTTTCGCGTACATGCCTTTTGGATCGCGTGCCTCGCAAACTTCCAGCGGGGTATCGACAAACACTTCGACGAAATCGATATCACCGACAATTTCCCGCGCCATCCTGCGTTCCCGCCGGAAAGGTGAGATAAAAGCGGTCATCACGATCAGGCCTGAATCGGCCATCAATCGGGCAACCTCTGCGACACGGCGGATGTTTTCTACGCGGTCGGCATCGGTGAAGCCGAGATCCTTGTTGAGTCCGTGACGGAAGTTATCACCATCGAGCAGGTAGGTGTGCCGGTTTTGTGCGGCGAGTTTTTGCTCAACAATATCCGCAATGGTTGATTTGCCCGACGCGGACAGACCGGTAAACCAGATCACCTTGGGTTTCTGGTGCTTCATCCGTGCGCGCAAATCGCGGCTAATTTCAAACGATTGCCACGACAGGTTCTGACCGCGGTGCAGGCCAAAGTCGATCATACCGGCCCCAACCGTATTGTTGCTGATGCGATCGATAAGGATAAACGCGCCGGTTTCAGGGTTGTCCGCGTAGGGATCGAACGCAATGGCCTGCGCGGAGGCAAAATTACACACGGCAATGCCGTTCAAATCGACCTTGGTGGCAGGCAGGTGCTCGGAAGTGTTGATGTTGATCGCGTATTTCAGATCGGTGATCTGCACCGAAGTGGTCTGTGTTCCGATTTTGAGCAGGTAGCTGCGCTCCGGCAGCATCGGATCTTCGTGCATCCAGATCAGGTGGGCCTGGAACTGGTTACTGCGTTCCAGCGGTTCGCCCGGTTTATGCAGTACATCGCCCTGGCTGATGTCAATTTCATCTTCCAGTGTCAAGGTGACGGCATCGCCTTTAACCGCCACCGGCAAGTCGCCGTCCATCGTGACGATCCGCTTGATGCGGCTGCGCTTGAGTGAGGCTGCCACGAGAACTTCGTCGCCAACCGCAATTTCACCACCGGCAACCGTTCCGGCATAACCACGAAAATCGAGATTTGGCCGAATCACGCGTTGTACCGGAAAGCGGAACAGCAATGAGTTGTCGCATTGCGGGTCGAGTGTTTCCAGGTAGGTCAGCAGCGGCTGGCCCTGGTACCACGGTGTGCGCTCGCTCAGGGCGGTGATGTTGTCGCCTTTGAGTGCCGAGATCGGGATGGCATAAACACTGCTAAAGCCAAGCTCGCCGGCAAAGGTCTCGAAGGCTTTTTTGATGTCCTCAAATACCTGTTGCGAATAGTCTTTCAGGTCAATTTTATTGATGGCCAGGAGTACATGCTTGACCCCTACGAGCGACAGTATGTAGGCGTGACGACGGGTTTGTGTTGATACCCCGAGGCGGGCGTCGATCAGCAGAATTGCGGCATCCGCGGTGGACGCGCCGGTGGCCATGTTGCGTGTGTATTGTTCGTGCCCGGGGGTGTCGGCGACGATGAATTTGCGTTTTGTGGTGGAAAAAAACCGGTAGGCAACGTCAATCGTGATGCCTTGCTCGCGCTCCGCGGCCAAACCATCAACCAGCAACGAAAAATCAATATCCTCTTCCTGCGAGGCACGGCCCTTGCTGTCTCTTTTAAGTTCTTCCAGTTGATCATCGTAAAGCAGTTGCGAGTCGTAAAGCAGACGCCCGATTAAGGTGCTCTTGCCATCGTCTACGCTGCCGCAGGTGATAAATTTCAACATGCTTTTCGAGCTTTCCTGCTCGATGAACTGTGCCAGGTCGAGTGAGGCATTGCTGTCTGTGTTCATCAGAAATAGCCCTCTTTTTTCTTCTTTTCCATGGAGGCGGCCTGGTCACTGTCGATCAGACGGCCCGAGCGTTCTGATGAGTGCGTGCTGCGCATCTCGAGGATAACTTCGGCCAGCGTGCTGGCGGTGGATTCGACCGCCGCGGTTAATGGGTAGCAACCAAGGGTTCTGAAGCGGATAGAGCGCATTTCAGGTTTTTCCCCTTCGTTTAACGGAAAGCGGTCATCGTCCAGCATGAGCAAAGCGCCATCGCGTTCAACCACTGGACGCTCAGCGGCCAGATAGAGGTTGGACATGGGGATGTCCTCCAGGTAGATGTAAGCCCAGATATCTGTTTCGGTCCAGTTGGATAAAGGGAAAACCCGCATGCTCTCACCCGGGTTGATGCGGGTGTTATACAGCGACCACAACTCCGGGCGCTGGTTTTTTGGATCCCATACATGATTTTCTGAACGATGAGAAAACACGCGCTCCTTGGCCCGTGATTTCTCTTCGTCCCGGCGCGCGCCGCCAATGGCCGCGTCGTACTTGCCGGCATCCAGTGCCTGCCTGAGTGCCTCGGTTTTCATGATGTCGGTATAGCGCGAACTGCCGTGGGTGAACGGGTTGGTGTTGTTGGCCAGTCCCTCGGGGTTGGTATGTACGATCAGTTCCAGCCCGAGGCGTTTTGCCGTCTCGTCACGGAACGCGATCATTTCTTTGAATTTCCAGGTCGTATCGACGTGCAGCAGCGGGAAGGGCGGTTTCGCCGGATAAAAGGCCTTCATGGCCAAGTGCAGCAGTACGGAAGAGTCCTTGCCAACGGAGTAAAGTAAAACCGGGCGTTCGAAATCGGTGGCTACCTGGCGCAGTATTCGAATGCTTTCCGCTTCAAGCCGCTTGAGGTGAACATGTGACGCTGTTGACATGGAGTGATCCAAATTCAAAAACCCTATTGTCACTTGTGGCGACTAGCGTGACAATGATTGATTCAATTTAACCCGGGTACAAAACATGAAGTTTAACAAGCCAACACAGGTGTTTTCAGGTGGAAGCTGGCATGAAGTGAGCGGTGGAAGGTCTTTTGATGTTTTTAACCCCGCCACCGGCGAGGTTTTCGCACAAGCGGCCGATGCTTCCCGGGAAGATGTTAAAGAGGCTATCAATGCTGCGGCCGCCGCCAAAGATACCTGGGCGGCCATGACCAGCAGCAAGCGCGCGTCTTACCTTCTCAAGGCAGCCGACGTGATGGAAAAACGGCAACAGGATTTTGTCGACGCACTGGTCGGTGAAGGTGGTTCGTGGATTGGCAAAGCCATGTTTGAGACCGGCTACTCAATAGAGGCCTTGCGCGCCGCTGCGGCGATGGTGTTTCACATGAATGGTGAAGTGCTGCCGTCTGAGCACGGCAAAGTCAGTATGGCAGTTCGTCAACCACTGGGTGTAGTGAGTGTGATATCACCCTGGAATTTTCCGCTGTTGCTAAGCGTGCGCGGTTTTGCCGTTGCGATGGCCATTGGCAACACTATTGTTCTGAAACCATCAGAGGAAACCCCGCTGGCAGGCGGCTTACTGTTGGCCGAGGTGTTTGAGGCTGTGGGACTTCCCGCCGGGGTATTCAATGTCGTCACTTGCGCGCGTGGGGGCGTGCAAGAGGTGGGTGACGAGTTGATTCGTAACCCGGCGGTGCGGGGTGTCAGTTTTACCGGATCCACGGCGGTGGGCAAGCATATTGCCGGTTTGGCGGGATCTTTGTTAAAGAAAGCCTGCGTTGAACTGGGTGGCAAGGATGCGCTTATCGTGCTCGCTGACGCCGATATGCAAAGGGCGGTCAATGCCGCAACTTTCGGCGCCTTCATGCACCAGGGGCAAATTTGCATGTCGGTCGAGCGGATTATTGTGTTGCAGGCGGTAGCCGATGAATTTATCCGGCGTCTGGTGGCTAATGTGAAAAAATTGGGCACGGGTGATCCGTCTGCGATGGGCGCTGTTATCGGTCCTTTGATTAATGAGAAACAATTACGTCATGTGCATGAGCAGGTCACTGATGCCGTGGCCAGGGGCGCGCAACTTTTGACCGGTGGTCATTTTCAGGGATTGTTTTATGAGCCCACTGTGCTCGCCGGGGTGCGCCCGGATATGAAAATCTTCCGTGAGGAAACTTTTGGTCCCGTCGCGCCGGTGGTGATCGTTGCCGATATTGAAGAAGCCATCGCGATGGCCAACGATTCGGAATACGGTTTGTCCGCCGGCATTATTACGGGCAATGAGGATGTGGGTATGAATATTGCCCGCCGTCTCGAAACCGGTATGGTGCATATTAATGACAGTTCGGTGAATGACGAGCCCAACGTACCCTTTGGCGGGGTGAAGAGCAGCGGCATGGGACGCCAGAACGGCAAGTTCTCGGTGGAGGCGTTTTCGGAGTTGCGCTGGGTGACGATTGAGCGCGGCGGTCGTCAATATCCGCCTCCGTTCAATGAATAACGTGAATAATGGTTAAAAAAACAACTGAATGATTGAACCCTGCGGTGGCTTACGGCACAATTCCCTCCCCGTATGTTTGAGCACTCAAATTTGCGGTTCAGAGGTGGCCCCTGTCGGCCTCCCCGCGACGATACGTTGTGAACCCCGTCAGACCCGGAAGGGAGCAGCGGCAGCAGCAGATTCGGGCGCCGGGGAACGGTGGGCGGGGGTCGCCACCATTCCTTCTGTTATAGTTGTCATCCTGTTTTTACTTGCAAGACCCTGGTGCAAATCCCGGCAACCTCTGGTCTACTCACGGGTGAATTAAATTGAGATTTAAAATGTTCTGCTTTGAGGCACACCGTGCCGTTAGCCATCATCCATTGCCCCGTTTTGAAATACTGTCATTACGACTCGCGCAAACCATGGGTGACCGCCCGGATGTTTTAACTTCGCAGCATGTATCTACGTCTGAATCAGGGGAGTTTCTATGAGTTACCAGGTACTGGCGCGCAAATGGCGCCCGCAATCTTTTAACGACCTGGTCGGTCAGGAGCACGTCGTGCAGGCGTTGGTCAACGGGCTTGACCAGGATCGCGTCCACCACGCTTTTTTGCTGACCGGCACACGCGGTGTGGGCAAAACCACCATTGCGCGAATTATGGCCAAGTGCCTGAATTGCGAAAATGGCGTGTCCTCAACCCCCTGTGGTGAGTGCGGTAGTTGTATTGATGTGGATGAGGGCCGTTTTGTCGACATGCTGGAAATCGATGCGGCCTCGAAAACCAAGGTAGATGATACCCGCGAGATGCTGGAAACCGTTCAGTACACACCCAGTCGCGGACGTTACAAGGTCTACATCATCGATGAAGTGCATATGCTGTCGGGTCATAGTTTCAATGCGCTGCTTAAAACACTGGAAGAACCGCCGCCGCACGTGAAGTTTGTATTGGCGACCACCGACCCGCAAAAACTTCCAGTGACCATTTTGTCACGTTGTCTGCGTTTTAACCTGACCAGGCTTTTGCCTGACCAGATCAGCGGCCACCTGCATAAAATTTTGCAAACGGAATCGATCGACGCCGAAGACAGCGCCATCATGCGAATCGCCCGGGCAGCAGATGGAAGTATGCGCGACAGCCTCAGTTTGCTGGACCAGGCCATTGCGTTTGGCGGCGGCAGCCTGAAAGATGATGATGTGGCCAGTATGCTGGGCAGCATTGACCATGTTCATATTGCCGCTATTGTCGATGCGCTGGCACGGGCGGATGCCAATGCCTTGCTGGATGTTGTGGATGATCTGGTCAGGCAGTCGCGGAGCCTCGAAACCGCGCTGGATGAGCTGGCGGAAGCCATGCATCGAATTGCCCTGATCCACGCGGCCCCGAATTTCCGCGACCCGGAAAGAGCCGATTGGGACTCGCTGGTTGAGCGCGCGAAACAGATTTCCCCGGAAGATGCCCAGCTGTATTACCAGATTGCCATTACCGGCCGCCGTGACCTTGGCCTGGCCCCTGATCCGCGTACGGGTCTGGAAATGACCTTGTTGCGTATGTTGGCATTCCGCCCGTCAGAAACGGGTTCAGATGGCCCTGGTGGTTCTGTACGAAGCACTCCGGCGGTTGCTCATAACGCGGGTACGGCCAGTGGTAGCGCCTCGCCATCCTCCGGTGGTACTGTGCGCGGTGCGGTTAACCGTGGAACAAGTGGGCCAGAAGCCGCGCGCGCGGCGTTTGAAGCCCTGAACCAAACAAAACCGGCAAGAGCGCCAACAACGGCGCCAACACCGGCGGCAGCGCCAACGGCAGTTAAGGCGGTATTGAAGGCGGTTCCCGACCCTAAACCTCAAACGGCACAAGAGCCCGGATTGTCGCTATCGCTTGAGCCTGAGGTTGTTGCCGAGAGAGCCAGTGACGCGCCGTTGCAAAACTGGGCCGAAATGCAGAGCAGTCTCGGTCTGACCGGTGCCGCGCGCGAATTTGCGCGCAACCTGCGGTTGGAGTCCACGGATGATAATTGCTGGAGGTTCCTGGTGCCGGACACACTGAAGCAACTGGGTTCCGAGATCGTAGTGCAGAGTTTGAAGTCCGCCTTAATCGCTCACCTGGGTCATCCGGTGAGACTGGATTTACATGCCGCGTCAGAGCCGGTGAAATCGGTTGCCGCGGCAGTCGAGCGTGCCGAGGTTAACCGCATGAGTGATGCAGAGCGGGCAATTGATGAAGACCCGACGGTTCAGGAAATGAAAACAAAATTCGGGGCGCAGATTGTCCCCGAATCGATTCAACCACTTAAGTAATTCGGAATGCCGCGCATTCCGTTAAGACAGAGAAGGAAATCAGCATGAAAGGTAATATCGCAGGTCTGATGCAACAGGCCCAAAAAATGCAGCAGGAAATGCAGAAAGCACAGGAAGAACTCGCCAAAATGGAAGTGACCGGTCAGGCGGGCGGTGGCATGGTCAGCGTGGTCATGAACGGTCAGCACGCGGTAAAACGCGTCACCATTGACCCGTCACTGGCCGACGATATTGAAATGCTCGAAGACCTTGTGACGGCTGCAGCCAATGACGCAGTTAACCGCATCAAACAGAATTCTGAAGAGCAAATGTCTGGCCTGACCCAGGGTATGAAGCTGCCGCCCGGCTTCAAAATGCCTTTCTGATTTGGTTTGTAGCAGAACTTAAACCAATTTGTAGCAGAACTTAAACCAATATGGCATCTGAACCGCTGTTAAACCAGTTGATCGAGTCTTTGCGTTGTCTTCCTGGCGTGGGTCCAAAGACAGCACAGCGTATGGCTTTGCATCTGCTTGAGCGCAATCGCGAAGGCGGCCTGCAACTGGCAACGGTACTCGTAGACGCCATGCAGAAAATTGGCCGTTGTAAGCAATGCCGGGACCTCACTGAGTTGGAAGTTTGTACTGTGTGCGCCAACCCCAGGCGGGACCAGTCGCTGTTGTGCGTTGTGGAGTCCCCAGTGGACGTTCTGGCCATTGAACAGGCCACGGCCTACAAGGGCCTGTACTTTGTGCTGTTAGGGCGTCTGTCGCCGCTTGACGGCATCGGTCCGGCCGAGTTGGGACTGGATAAGCTTGCCAGGCGTCTTGAGAATAATACACCGCAGGAAATGATCATTGCGACCAACCCAACGGTTGAAGGCGAAGCAACATCGTACTACCTGCAAAGAATGGCCAAAGTACATGATATTCGTGTGACCCGAATAGCCCACGGCGTACCGCTGGGTGGTGAGCTTGAATACACCGACCAGTCTACGCTGGCGCACGCCTTTGGCAGTCGTCTGTTAATCGACTAGCCTGACCCGGGCGATAAAGCCGCCCGGGCTCCTTTCTACTGCACCTCCATTCATTTGCTAGCGGCGAGTTTGCCCTTTTCCAGCGTGATGAGTTCACGATTGATGTCCACCGTGCGTAGTCCGATGCCTTTGACATTTACGAGTTCGTCAACGTGTTTGAACTGGCCGTTTTCATTGCGGTATTCCACAATGGCTTCAGCCTTGCTCATACCGACGCCCTTGAGTGCTTCGGCAATCGCTTCGGCGCTGGCAGAATTGACATCAACCGGTTGCGCGGCCCAGGCCCAGACGGAAAACAAGCCGGTTGCGGCCAGTGTGAGCAGTGATTTAACAGTTACCAATTTCATAGATACCCCTTTTAGTTTGAGAAGACCAAAATAATGTTTGGCCGACCCGCCAGTGCGGGACATTTACAGGCTAGCGAACACGGTTGCGGGGTGTAAGTGGTCATTTTCGCGTTATAACGTAGGTGATCGTCATTGCAAAAAATATTTTCCGGCTCTCACGATTTGAGAATCAGCTTTGTTTTAATGCCATTCAACAGAGATGGAGATACAAAAATGGATTCGGATTTTCAATTGGTTGGCAAGACGATTACGGGTGTTGTGGCAACACCTGGCAAGGGTAATGACCCAAGAAGAATCTATATGCTGCAGTTTTCAGACGGAACCCATGTTGAGTTTGTTTCACCAACGGCAAGACGTCGACTAATCAGTGCAACAGGTGGTCACAAACGTACGTTTAATGCGTATTCCGAGCCTTCTCAAAAGCAGGTGAACGTTGCTTGAAGGGTTATCCACAAAAGCTGTGGATAACTCTGTGTGTAAGCTTGCAGGCGCTTAGCCAGCGTGGGAGAGGCTCTAAATTGGTTAAAAATTAACCAATTTAGATATTAACCTTATATTACAGTGACTTGGCGTATTCGTGTTCGGTCCCGTTGTGAGAATTTAGCAGATTTTAGGATGTCTTACGAACAATCAGCAACTTGTGTATAAACATTTCTATTGAAATCTAGATAAAGCCAATAAGTCGTTGATTTGGGGTTTTGGGCTGCGTGTTAATCAGTGTTGCAAACCGTATGGCCCCACGCCTCCAGCTGATCCAGAATTGCCAGCGCATGGCTGTCGTCCTGGCGGGCCTCCCTGGCACTGGATATTTCAAGTGCGAAAGTCTCGGGGCTCAACTGTCGGCTGTCGGCGGGCCGCTGCAGCCTTTCAAGTCGTTGTATCTGCCAGGCACGGTCTTCATCCGGCGTCAGGGTGTCGGGGTAATTGCGTGCGCGGTAGCGGAAAAGCATCTCCTGCAACCGGCCGTCTTTGAATGGCCATTCCTGTTGTTTCAGCTTGTCCGGCGCTGTGCTGCGAATTTTAGTCATCAGCTGGCGGTCCTGCGATGAGAAAAAGCCGCCTGAATAAATCATGTGGTCGGGGTCGCTGTCTGTACCCGGCGGATAGGGCTTGAACACATCCATCACTTTGTTACGGATATGCGGCAAGACGGCAATAAGTTTTTCCGCATTCTCAGCACAGCGTTGCGGGTCAAGACCGATGCGCGCGCAGTCGACACCCTGCAGTGTTGCTGCCGGCGCAATCATGGGTACATGGTTTGTGTGAATGGCCTTGAGGGCGATCCGCTCCACGCCTTCGGGCAGATCGTTTGCGGGTGTAAACAAGCGATCGGAAATTTCCTCGGCGGTCAGGGTTAACAGAGGTTCCGGGTCTGTCATCAGGTCATAGACGATGACAGATTTGTTGCGGTCCGGATAAATGGACAGCGGCAATACCAGTGTGGTGCAGCCACGGTTGGCCGGAATTCGGGACGAGGTGTGCAGCACCGGTTCGGGGTTGACGTGATTGAGCATTTTCATGACATGACGCTGATCGCGCATTTTCAGAGCCCAATCAAACAGGCGGGGTTGATTGTTCATGATCAACCGGGCAAGGCCAATGGTTGCCATCACGTCGGACAGGGCCTCGTGGGCACCCACGTGCTCAATATGGTTGGCGGCGCTAAGGTGCTCAAGTTTGAAACTTGGTTTGCCGGGTTCGTGTTCCGGCCATTCGATACCAACCGGCCGCAGTGCGTAACACATGCGTGCCAGATCGATCAGATCCCAGCGTGAGTTATTGTTTTTGTATTCGCGCTCGTAGGGGTCGTAAAAGTTGCGGTAAAACAGGTTGCGGCTGAACTCGTCATCAAAGCGAATGCTGTTGTAACCAGCAGTGCAGGTGCCCGGTTCCATCATTTCCGCGTAAATCCTAGCGGCGAATTCCGCTTCGACAACTCCCTTGCTTAACGCCTCTTGTGGTGTGATACCTGTGATCAGGCTGGCTATCGGGTGCGGTAATACGTCCCGCGCGGGCTGACAGTACCAGTTGATCGGATCACCAACAGGCTCAAGTGCCGTCGTGGTGCGAATTGCGGCAAATTGCGAGGGCCGGTCCAGTTGCGGGTAAGCGCCGAAGGTTTCGTAGTCATGCCAAAGAAATGTGGATTCGGGTTTCATCATGGTTCGATTGATCGGGTTCAAATGGGTTTCACGGTATTGTGGCACAGTGCGCGTCATTCAGCGGAATGATCAGGTCTGCCCAGTTATCGGCAGTGTGCTGCATGTGTTGCACCAGTCGTTGGAAATGCGCCAGAAAGGTTGCGACGTCCTGGCGTGTTTTTAACGCGGGCTGCGCCAACTCCTGTTCCTGCTGCCAGCGCCAGTCAATGACAGAGCACCAGTGGGGCGCTTGCAAGTACCAGCGGCTACTTGTTCTCTGCTCCAGCGCCTGATGATATTTTTGTGCGTTCAGATTGACCCAGCGGCGCCACACCAGGTCGTGGTCTTCGCTGCTCTCCAGTGCATTGAGCGGCTGTAATAATGCGGCTTCCGACTGCGGCGGCATACCGCATACCCAGCCTTCCAGCAGGATGTAGTCGAGCGGTTTCTCAAACCTGCAAACCTGCGGTTGTTGCCGCCGGTCATCACTCGCCTTGTCAAATTGGGGCATGGACAGCGGTGCGGCACTGCCGCTTAACAATAGGTCGAGGTGTGCCAGCAGCAAGGGCAGGTCATGGGTGCCCGGAACGCCGCGAACGGCGCACAGCGGGTGTACCCGGGTGCAAAGTTGCTGCCGCTCCGCGCGTGGCAGGTAGTAGTCATCAAGAGAAACAAGTTGGCAGTTGCGGCCGCTTTTAGCCAGCACGGCAGCCAGCATTTTCGCGAGTGTTGATTTACCGCTTCCCGGTGGTCCGGCAATACTGACCAGCGTGGGTAAAGTGCCCGTTACCGAAACAGGCAGCGCTTTCATGAGCGCAGGACAAAGTGCCGCCATTGCATTTCGTTGGGAAGCACCCAAATTTGAATTTTCAAGCAGCCATGATTGCGCTGTTGGGATAAACTGATCACTCATTCGTCCATGATAAAACAAATTTAAAAATGGCTAACTCAAATAACACAATAGAAGAGCTGCTCCAGTTGATGGAGTTGGAAACACTGGAAGACAATCTTTTCAGAGGTGAGAGTCGCGATATTGGTACTTCCCGGGTATTTGGCGGTCAGGTGCTGGCGCAGTCGGTCATCGCCGCCAGTCGCACGGTGGAAGAAGGCACCATACATTCGCTGCACTCCTATTTCTTGCGTGCCGGTGATCACACGGCACCGATTGTTTACGATGTTGACCGCAACCGCGATGGGCGTAGTTTCAAATCACGCCGGGTTGTGGCGATTCAGCACGGTCGTCCGATTTTTACGCTGGCAGCATCTTTTCAGTTGGAGCAGGAAGGTTTGGAACACCAGTTTGAAATGCCGGACGTACCAAGCCCCGAAGACCTGTCATCAGAAAGCGATATTCCGGAAGACAGGCTGGCGCAAACCCCGCAAATTTTGCGTCGCTGGTTTACCCGCACGGGACCCTTTGATTTTCGCCCGGTAAGAAAAACGGATGTCTTCAATCCGCGTCCGCAGGCGCCATATTCCGATACCTGGTTTCGTTTGAAAGAGAAGATCGAGGTGCCGGATTTATTGCACCGGGCGTTGCTGGCCTACGCGTCTGACTTTCACCTGGTGGGTACCGCAACCCTGCCGCACGGTATATCCTTCATTCAGGAGGATCTGTTAATGGCCAGCCTCGACCACGCGATGTGGTTTCATCGTCCGGTACGGGTGGATGACTGGTTGTTATATTCTTGCGACAGCCCAAGCAGCAGCGGCGGCAGGGGCCTGGCAAGAGGGTTAATCTATGATCGCAAGGGCAGGCTGGTCGCCAGCACTGTGCAGGAAGGCATGATACGGGTGGGCAAGCGCCCAACCGAAGGAAGCAAGACATGAGTAAGCAAATACAACTGGCCACGTTTGGCGCGGGTTGTTTCTGGGGGGTCGAAGCACGCTTTCGTGAAGTCGAAGGGGTTCTTGATGCGACATCCGGCTATATGGGCGGATCATCGCACCCCAGTTATGAGGCGGTTTGTAGCGGCACAACCGGCCACGCAGAGGTTGTACAGGTGCAGTTTGACGCCGGACAGGTCAGTTATGAGACCTTGTTGGCCATGTTTTTCGAAATGCATAACCCGACCACACTGAACCGTCAGGGGCCGGATATGGGTACCCAGTACCGGTCGGTGGTCTTTTTTCACTCTGCCGCACAGGAGAGTTCGGCGCACCAGGCTATTGCGAAAGTCGATCAGTCCGGTCGTTGGCCGCAGGCGGTGGTTACGGTCGTGCAGGAAGCGATGACATTCTGGCCGGCGGAGGAATACCATCAGCGCTATCTTGAAAAAAATGGGTTGGGTCACTGCTCGATATAAGCAACTCCACGGGCTTTCGTGCGGTCTGTGCCATAATTGTTCCGGGTATGTTGCATGGAATGAAATGAAATCAATGTTTTACAGAACGGCTTGGGTGATTGGCTTACTGACGATTGCCGGTGTTTTTGGTTTGCAAAACCTGCACGCGGCCGTTTATAAATTTACCGATGAAGACGGCATCGTCCATTACACCAACGTCAAACCATCCGGCCGCAAAGAGGTCAAGACTTTCTCATTTCCCTGTTACGCCTCCGATCTTTCGTGCCAACAACTGGACTGGGAGAATATTCCGCTTAACCGGCGGGCTTTTGATGAAGAAATCAGGGCGGTCGCAAAGGTGTTTACGGTTGACGACGCGCTGATACGCGCCATTATCCATGCCGAGTCCGCCTACCAGCCTGATGCGCTTTCACCGCGCGGCGCGCAGGGGTTGATGCAATTAATGCCGGATACCCAGAAAGAGTTACAGGTTATCGATGTGTTTGACCCGCTGAGTAATATTGAGGGCGGTACGCTCTATCTTTCACGTTTGCTGGCGCAGTTTGATCAAAGTGTGGAGCTGGCTGCCGCTGCCTATAACGCGGGCCCGGGAGCGGTGCGCGAATACGGCGGTATTCCGCCATATCAGGAAACTCGCGAATATGTTCGCCGGGTCAAGATTTTGTACCGGCGATACCGTGCGGCCGAAAGTTGAGTGACCAGCTAGTAACGAAAACCAACCCGTACTACCGCGTCCAGTTCATTTAACGCCGCCACCAGTTCTTCACAGGGTTTAACCGTCCAGTCCCGTCCCAGTTCAAGGCTTACCCTGGCGTGTTTGTTGCGGTAATGAAGGTACACCGGTGACCTGCCATTTTGATACGGACTGAAGGCCGAGGCCAGGGTGGCGCATAAGTTCTCGTCCGGGCCGGAAACCGCAATATTGATGCCCTTGGCAAAACGCGCCTTGGCGCTGGCCAGCGACATAATATGCTTGACCGAAATTCTATGGCTGCCGTTAAAGGAGTCGGCGGTTACGTTACCCTCAATAACAACAAGTGAATCCTTCTCCAGCAGATCTGCGTAAGTAACAAAGGCCTCATTTGACAATGCCGCTTCGATGCGCCCGCTTTGGTCTTCCACCGCAACGAAATTTCCGCGCGGTGTGCGGCGTCTCATAGACGTAACGAGAACCGCCAGTGTCATGCTGGTGCCGCGCCGGTCCTTGCTTTCAGCGGGGATCCGTTGGTGCAGGTCTTCCAGCGTACAGGTGGTGAAGTTTTTGATGTCCATGTGATGAACACTGACCGGGTGGCCGGTCAGGTACAGGCCGAGCGAGTCTTTTTCGGCCTGCAGTTTTTGCAGTTCGGGCCACGGCGTGATGTCGGACAGTTCCCTTTTGCTGCTTGTGCTTGCGGGCACAAACGCACCAAACATATCTTCCTGACCTGCTTCCTGGTCGCGTTGCGTCTGCTCGGCGGCGTGCATGCAGCGTGGCAGGTCGTGCAGTAAGCGCGCGCGGTTGTGATCGGGGTCTAGTTCGTCCATCGCGCCGGAACGCACCAGGGTCTCCATCGCGCGTTTGTTGGCTTTTCTCAAATCCATGCGGTTGCAGAAATCATCCAGGCTTGTATACGGGCCTGCTGCTTCGCGCTCTTGTTCTATGAAGTCAATGGCAGCATTGCCGATGCCCTTGATTGCGCCCAGTCCATAACGGATAGACTGCGGGTCTGTCATTTTGAAGGCGTAAGATGAGTGGTTGATGTCGGGCGGCAGAATGTTGATCGACATCTTGCGGCATTCGTTGATAAAACCGGCAATTTTGTCGGTGGTATCCATGTCGGCAGACAATACCGCGGCCATGAAAGCGGCGGGGTAGTGAGCCTTCAGCCAGGCGGTCTGGTAGGCGATCAGCGCGTATGCCGCAGAGTGGGACTTGTTGAAGCCGTAACCGGCAAACGTTTCCATCTGGTCGAAAATATAGTTGGCGAGGTCATCGTCGACGCCGCGCGCGGAGGCGCCTTCGACAAAAATAAGACGCTGCTTGGCCATCTCAGAGGCTTTTTTCTTGCCCATGGCGCGGCGCAGAATATCGGCGTCGCCCAGTGAGTATCCGGCCAGGACCTGGGCAATTTGCATGACCTGTTCCTGGTACAGAATCACGCCATAGGTTGGCTGGAGGATGGCTTCGAGATCTTCGTGTGGGTACGTTACGACTGCGCGGCCATGTTTGCGGTCGATATAAATGTCGACCATGCCGGATTCCAATGGTCCCGGTCTGAACAGCGCCACCAGCGCGATAATTTCGTTAAAGCTGTCTGGCTGCAGTCTGCGGATCAGGCCTTTCATGCCGCTGGATTCAAGCTGAAAAACGGCCGTTGTTCTGCATTCCTGTAAAAGTTTAAAGGTCCACGGGTCGGTCAGCGGCAGGTCTTCGAGGACGATGGGATCTTTGCCCTCGCCAACGAGTTCTTTATTGATGGCTTTCAAGGCCCAGTCAATAATGGTCAGGGTGCGCAGGCCGAGGAAGTCGAACTTGACCAGGCCGATGGTCTCAACGTCATCCTTGTCAAACTGGGTGACCAGGCCGCCGCCGCCGGATTCACTGAACAACGGTGCGAAGTCGGTCAGCGCGGAAGGCGCAATCACCACACCGCCGGCATGCTTGCCCGCATTTCGCGTCAAGCCTTCAAGTGACATCGCAAGGTCGAGCAGGGCGCGGGTGTCCTCTTCTTCTTCGTAGCGTGTTCTTAATTCGGGCTCTTGCTCCAGTGCCTTTTTAAGGGTGATGCCAAGCTCCATTGGCACGAGTTTCGCAATACTGTCGACAAAACCATAGCCATTGCCCAGCACGCGCCCACAGTCGCGCACCACGGCCTTGGCCGCCATGGTGCCGTACGTGATGATCTGGCTAACCTGGTCGCGGCCGTAGGTTTCGGCAACATAATCGATGACCAGGTCACGCTTTTCCATGCAGAAGTCAACATCGAAATCGGGCATGGAGATTCGTTCCGGGTTCAGGAAGCGCTCAAACAGCAAATCGTATTGAAGCGGGTCGATATCGGTAATTTTCAGTGCAAAAGCAACCAAAGAACCGGCGCCTGACCCACGCCCGGGACCAACCGGGATGTCATTGTTTTTTGCCCAGCGAATAAAGTCGGCAACGATCAGGAAGTAACCGGGGAAGCCCATGCCGTTGATGACCTGGAGTTCCATGTCCAGACGCTCACGATAATCGTCATCGGTGAAGTCATTTGCCGTGCCGTGGGTGTTGAGTCGTTCAGCGAGTCCTTCCAGTGAGGCTTTTTTCAGAAACTCTTCGACGCTTTCGTTATCGGGTGTTGGAAAGTCAGGCAGGTAATATTCGCCGAATTTCAGTTCCAGATTGCAGCGTTTCGCCAGTTCAGAAGCGTTTTCCAGCGCCTCCGGCAAATCGGCGAACAAGACTGACATTTCCTCTGTGCTCTTGAGGTATTGCTCTTCTGAATAGCGTACTTCGCGGCGCTTGTCAGACAGCAACCGACCGTCGTGAATACACACGCGTGCTTCATGCGCCGAAAAATTCTCCCGGTCCAGAAACCTGACGTCGTTGGTGGCGACAACCGGCAAGCCCAGTTCAGCAGAAAGCTGCAGGGCATGGCGTTCATAACGCTGTTCCTGTTCGCGGTCGGTGCGCTGGATTTCAAGATAAAAGCGATTCGGAAAATCTTTCATCCAACCCCGCGCAAACTGTTTTGCCTTGTTGGGGTGCTGGTTGATGAGGGCCTGGCCGATATCGCCTTCACGGCCGCCGGACAAAGCGATAAGCCCCGCGGAATGCTCGGAGATCCAGTCGCGACGTAGAAACGGCACGCCCTGATGCTGACCTTCCTGGTATCCCAGGCTGAGTAACTGGCACAGATTTAAATAGCCTTCCCGGTTTTGGCACAGCAGCACCAGACGGGTGGCATGGTCGGGGTCATCCGGGTGGTTGACCAGTACATCGGCACCGGCGATAGGCTTGATGCCCGCAGCGACCGCCGCACGATAGAACTTGACCAGTGCAAACATATTGAACTGGTCGGTCACCGCGATTGCCGGCATTCCGAGCTTGCTCGCGCGCTCGACCAGTTTTTTTATCCGCAGTGTGCTGTCTACCAGAGAAAATTCGGAATGCAGGTGCAGGTGGATGAAAGGTTGGGGCATGTATTTCGCTTGTTTTGTTAAAAATGGATTCAGACTTTCATTATGCCGTCCCTCAAGTGAGCACGAAAGTGATTTTTAGATGTTGAGTGAAACCCCTTGGATGTGGTATCTTGCGCGGCCCTGGTGAGTGCTTGCCAGGTTCCGGTTTTTGGGGGCGCGTAGCTCAGCGGTAGAGCACTGCCTTGACATGGCAGTGGTCACTGGTTCGATCCCAGTCGTGCCCACCATCTTTACCCCGCTTTTTTTCCGGCTTTTCAAACCAAAAGAGTAGGATGCGAAGGCTTTCGGGCGTACAATAGCGGGATGAAATTGCGGGGACAAACTACCTGTTGAGGTAGATTAAACACGCAGAGTGAAACCGAAAGGACGCTGGGCGTCCTTTGTTCGTTTTGAGTTGGTAAGAGTCGAGAGATTGAAATGCCTGTAATAACACTTCCTGATGGTAGTCAGCGACAATTTGAACAAACCGTCACAGTGATGGATGTTGCGACCGATATCGGCCCCGGTCTTGCCAAGGCAACACTGGCGGGTGTGGTCAATGGCCAGTTGGTAGACGCTTCTTTTGCAATTGACAATGACACCACTTTAAGAATTATTACCGCGAAAGACGAGGAAGGCCTGGAAGTTATCCGGCATTCAACGGCTCACTTGCTTGCCCAGGCAGTTCAACGTGTGTTCCCTGACGCGCAGGTCACCATCGGTCCTGTTATTGAAAACGGCTTTTACTACGATTTTGCCTATGATCCTGGTTTCACACCGGATGATCTCGAGAAAATCGAAGCCGAAATGCAGCGTATCGTCAAAGAAGGGCTCCCGGTTAACCGCAATGTCATGAACCGTGATGATGCTGTTCCGTATTTCCGCCAGAAGGGCGAGGAATACAAGGCCCAAATTATCGAATCAATCCCGGCAGGCGAGGCTTTATCGCTTTACGAGCAGGGTGAATTTACCGACCTTTGCCGTGGCCCGCACGTACCGAACACATCCAGCCTTGGACACTTCAAACTGACCAAGTTGGCCGGTGCCTACTGGCGCGGTGACAGTAATAACAAGATGTTGCAGCGCATTTATGGCACTGCCTGGGCCAATAAAAAAGAACTCAAGACCTATCTGCATAACCAGGAAGAAGCTGAAAAGCGCGATCACAGGCGTATCGGCAAGCAGTTGGATCTGTTCCATTTTCAGGAAGAAGCGCCAGGTATGGTGTTTTGGCATGACCACGGCTGGACGGTTTATACGCAGGTAAAAAATTACATTCGCAAGCGGTTGCGCAGTGCGCGCTACCAGGAAGTGAATACACCTGAAATCGTTGATATCAGTTTGTGGCAAAAGTCCGGTCACGCCGACAAGTTCATTGAAAACATGTTTCTGACCGGCTCCGAAGACCGTACGTTTGCGATCAAGCCGATGAACTGCCCGTGCCACATCCAGATTTTCAACCAGGGTTTGAACAGTTATCGTGATTTGCCTCTGCGTATGGCGGAGTTTGGCTCCTGTCACCGCAATGAGGCATCAGGGGCGCTGCATGGTTTAATGCGGGTGAGGGGCTTTACCCAGGACGACGCGCATATTTTCTGCACGCCTGAGCAACTACAGTCGGAAGCCTCTGACTTTTTAAGCCTGCTCTACAGTGTTTATCGTGATTTTGGGTTTGAAGAAGTTCAGGTCGAATTGTCCACACGGCCTGAAAAACGAATTGGTGATGATTCATTATGGGATCGCGCAGAAAGCGCTCTGGTGACTGCGCTTGAGGGTGCAGGCATTGCCTATAAACTGAATCCGGGTGATGGTGCTTTTTACGGTCCGAAAATTGATTTTTCACTTAGGGATAACATCGGCCGGGTTTGGCAGTGTGGTACCTTGCAGTTGGACTTCATCATGCCGCAACGTCTCGGCGCCGAATATGTCGCGGAAGACGGTTCACGCCAAACGCCGGTGATGTTACACCGGGCGATCCTTGGTTCGCTTGAGCGTTTTATTGGTATTTTGATCGAAAACTACGCCGGAAAAATGCCCGCTTGGCTTGCGCCGGTGCAGGTCTCGGTGCTCAATATTACCGATAGACAGGACGAAAGATGCAAGGAAATTACCGAATCCCTTGAAAATCAAGGGTTCCGAGTACAATTAGACTTGAGAAATGAGAAGATCGGCTTTAAAATCCGCCATCACACTTTGAGTAGGGTTCCCTTTTTGCTCGTGGTGGGTGATCGTGAGGTCGAAGAAGGAACCGTAGCAGTGCGTACCCGTGAAGGTGAAAACCTGGGTAGCATGCAAGTTGAGGCCTTTGCCCGGCACCTTCAAAGTGAAGTTGACCGGCGGGGTTTATCTGAAAATTAGCAGGAGAATTTAACATCGCATCCAAAAAAGAAACGCGGCGCAACGGGGATATCATCGCGCCGCTGATCAGGTTGATTGATCAAGACGGTGAGCAGGCCGGTGTTGTAACTGTTCCGCAGGCACTTGAGTTGGCTGTTGCACAAAGCATGGATCTTGTAGAGATCGCACCAAACGCAGAGCCGCCGGTTTGCCGAATCATGGATTTTGGCAAGTATCGGTTTGAGCAGGCCAAAAAAGGTCAGGCGTCAAAGAAAAAACAAAAAATCACCCATGTGAAGGAAGTAAAATTCCGTCCGGGTACCGAATCAGCCGATTACCAGGTCAAGATGCGAAATGTCCGTCGATTTTTAGAAGCGGGCGACAAGGTTAAAATCACGCTGCGTTTTCGCGGTCGTGAAATGGCTCATCAGGAGCTCGGCGCAGAAATGCTTAAACGGGTTCGTGACGATCTGCTGGAAGAGGCCGTTGTTGAGCAGATGCCGAAGATGGAAGGTCGCCAGATGACCATGATGATCAACGGTAAAAAGACCTGATCAAAAAGATTTATACCGTGATTGCTTAGTTTGCAGTCACATTTTGAAGAAGTGTTACCGAGCAAATGGTAAAGAGCTGGAAAAAACTTCTCCGGCCGCTTGAGTGACACACATTAACAGGCCAATAAAGGCCACCAGGAGTAAACAATGCCCAAGATGAAGACTAATCGTGGTGCGGCGAAACGTTTCAAGAAAACTGCCTCAGGCAATTTCAAACGTGGGTTCGCATTCAAAAGCCACATTCTGACCAAGATGAGCACCAAGCGTAAGCGTAACTTGCGCGGTACGGATGCAGTCGATTCCGCTGACAAAAAAGCCGTAAAACGCTTATTGCCGTACGCTTAACAGGAGGCTTAGAAAATGGCTAGAGTAAAACGTGGTGTTGTCGCAAGAGCGCGGCATAAAAAAGTATTAAAACAGGCTAAAGGCTACTACGGTGCCCGTCGCAAGGTTTTCCGAGTTGCTAAACAGGCAGTTACCAAAGCAGGTCAGTACGCATATCGCGATCGCCGCCAGCGTAAACGCCAGTTCCGTCGTCTGTGGATTGTCCGTATCAATGCTGCCGCTCGGCAGTTCGGCTTGTCATATAGCCGCTTTATGGATGGTCTGAACAAGGCCGGTATCGAAGTTGACCGCAAGGTGCTGGCTGACCTCGCTGTTCATGATATTGCAGCGTTCGGCGCACTTGCCGAAAAGGCCAAAACGAGCCTCGGCTGATATCACTGACGGGCAACCCTCTCGGGTTGCCCGTTTTTGTCGGTAGAAATATGAGGGAAGGACATCGCTTCTTCCATTTGGGATAGTATTCGTGGAATCAGTTAATCAAATTCTGCAGCAGGCACTGGCTGAGATCAGGGCTAGCGACGAATTATCCGCATTGGATGATTTACGTGTTCGCTACCTTGGTAAAAAAGGCGAGATTACAGCCCTGCTTAAGTCACTTGGGTCAATGGAGCATGAACAGCGCAAGGCTTTTGGCCAGGCTGTTAATGTTGCCAAGGGTGAGTTGAATGAGGCGATTTCAGCACGTAAACAATCGCTGGAAGATGCGGCTTTAAACGCGCGACTCAGTAGCGAGGTTATTGATGTAACCCTGCCAGGCCGTGGTCAAAAGCGCGGCGGATTACATCCGGTAACGCATACCCTGCAACGAATTACCGATATATTTTCGAAACTTGGTTACGACATCGCAACCGGACCGGAAATAGAAGACGATTACTACAATTTTGAATCACTGAATTTTCCTCCCCATCATCCGGCACGTGCAATGCACGACACCTTTTATTTTGGTGACGGCCGTTTGTTGCGGACTCACACCTCGCCTGTGCAAATACGCGAGATGATGAAAAAGGGTGCCCCGATTCGGGTCATCGCGCCCGGTAAAGTCTTTCGCAGTGACTCCGATCAAACGCATACCCCGATGTTCCATCAGGTGGAGGGTCTCCTCGTAGGAGAAACTGTAACCATGGCGGATTTGAAGGGTGTCTTACAGATGTTTGTAAATGCGTTTTTTGAGGCCCCGCTGGAAATGCGTTTCCGGCCATCCTATTTTCCATTTACCGAGCCATCGGCTGAAGTTGATATTGCCTGGGACAAGGGTGACGGAAAAGAACCTGGTTGGTTGGAGGTTCTCGGTTGCGGAATGGTCCACCCCAATGTGCTTAAGGCTTGTGGCGTAGATCATGAAAAATACGTTGGCTATGCTTTCGGCATGGGTGTTGAGCGATTGGCCATGTTGCGTTACGGCGTAACTGATTTGCGCCAGTTTTTCGAAAACGATGTGCGCTTTTTGCGCCAGTTTCACTAGGGTCAGGGAAAAGCAGATGCTATTTAGTGTTAACTGGCTGAAAAAATGGGTGGATATCGACCTGCCGGTGGATGAACTGGCCGGCAAGCTCACCGCCTCCGGTTTGGAAGTGGATACTGTAGAGCCGGTTGCCGCGCCTTTTTCTGGTGTGGTGGTTGCCGAAATCACCAGTTGCACAGCACACCCGGATGCCGACAAGCTTAGAATTTGTTCAATCGATTTTGGCGGTTCGGAGCCTGCACAGGTTGTTTGCGGTGCGCCAAACGCGCGTGCCGGAATTAAAATTCCATTGGCCACCGTAGGCGCTGTTCTCGGTGCGGACTTTAAAATCCGTAAGGCCAAACTGCGTGGCGTAGAATCTTTTGGCATGGCCTGTTCGGCCCGTGAACTCGGGTTGTCAGATGATCATTCCGGTTTAATGGAGTTACCCGAAGACGCGCCTCTGGGCACCTGTCTTCGTGAGTATCTTGGGCTTGACGATCACTCGATTGAGGTTGAATTAACCCCAAATCGTGCTGATTGTCTGAGCATTCGCGGCCTCGCTCAGGACGTTTCTGCCAGTTGCAATGCAACACTGACAGCGCCTGAAATCAAGCCGGTGGCCGCCAGCATTGATGACACCATCGAAGTCACGCTTGAGGCCGACGAAGATTGTCCGCGTTACATCGGCAGAGTCATTCGTGGCATTGACCCCACGGCGGCAACTCCGTTATGGATGGTCGAGGCTTTAAGACGCAGCGGTATTCGCAGCATCAGCGCCACCGTCGATGCGACCAATTATGTATTGATGGAACTTGGCCAGCCCATGCACGCATTCGACCTTGATCGATTGCAGGGCAATATTACCGTTCGGCGCGGACGCACAGGGGAAACGCTGGAGTTGCTGGACGGCAAGCAGGTAGACATCAACGAAGGCCTGCTGGCAATTTGTGATGATGCCGGTCCCGTGGCGCTTGCGGGCATCATGGGCGGATTGCAGAGCGGAGTCACTGATTCCACCCGCAACATTCTGCTCGAAAGCGCGTTTTTCAAACCCGCTACCATTTCGGGCAAGGCCCGTGACCTGGGGCTGCATACCGATGCCTCACATCGCTTTGAGCGCGGTGTTGACCCCAGAGGGCAGGTGATGGCTATCGAGCGTATCACGGCGTTAATTATGGACATGGCGGGTGGTGAAGCCGGTCCCCTGATCCACGCTGTATCAGAGGCCCGTGTGCCGCCACAAAATGAAGTAAGTTTGCGCCATGCCCGTTTGAACCGGGTTCTGGGTGTAACCTTGGATGAATCTTTGGTAAGCCAGATTCTAGAAAACCTGCGTATGTCACCGATTTTAAAGGAAGGTGTGTGGAAAGTTAAAGCACCTTCTGACCGATTCGATATAGAAATAGAAGAAGACCTGATCGAAGAGGTTGCGCGTATATTTGGGTACAACAATATTCCAGCGGCATTACCTGCAGGTGAATTGAACCCCGGCGTTATCAGCGAAGCACGCTTGTCGTTGCAGAGCATTCAGCAGGCTTTGTGTGCCGCCGGTTACACCGAGGCTATCAATTATAGTTTTACCAGCCGAACGCTTCTTGAGCGCTTCTCTATGGCCGACAACGTACTGCCGTTGGCCAATGCCCTGAGTTCTGACCTGGAGGTTATGCGCACTGCGTTGTTACCAGGTTTGATGGAAACGCTCTCGCGCAACTTACGTCGCCAGCAGGACAGGGTGAAACTGTTTGAAACCGGTACGGTTTTCGAGCAAAAAGACACCATGCTTGAGTCGCCGCATTTAGCAGCGGTCGCCTATGGTGGTGCTATGCCGGAGCAGTGGGGCAGTGCTGCGAGATCAACCGACTTTTACGACCTCAAGGGAGACCTTGAATCGGTATTGTCTTTACGCGGTTTAAAAGGCGAAGTGGAATTCCGGAATGCGAGACTTCCCTGGCTGCATCCTGGTCAGGCGGCAATGGTATCAATTGACGGTGTCGATATTGGCTGGGCCGGAAGCGTCCACCCTTCAGTCTTAAAACAGCTGGAAATCAAAGGCGCTGTATTGGCTTTTGAGTTAAATGTTGATCTACTTTCAAATCGCGAAATACCATACGCGAAAAATATTTCGCGCTTTCCATCCATAAGACGAGATTTGGCGCTACTGGTTCCTGAAAAAGTAAACTTTGCAGAAATCCGTAGCAATGTTATTGATTTATCAGGTGATTTACTGATAAATTTGGTGTTATTCGATCTGTACTCAGGCCAGAATGTTGAAAAAGGTTATAAAAGTTTGGCTATTGGCTTGATTTTACAGAATGTTTCTTGCACTCTTACAGATGAAGTCGTTGATTCATTGGTCCAGAACGTAGTTCAGGGTCTTAACCAGCGACTTGGTGCTCAGCTTAGAGGTTAATAATGTCACTGACTAAGGCAGATATAGCAGATCGTTTGTTCAACGAAGTGGGTTTGAACAAGCGCGAAGCAAAAGAATTTGTAGACGCGTATTTCGAGATTATCCGGGAAGCCCTGGAAGTTGGAGAAAACGTAAAACTATCAGGATTTGGTAACTTTCAGCTGCGTGAAAAAAACCAACGTCCGGGACGAAATCCTAAGACGGGAAAAGAAATTCCTATTTCTGCCCGCCGAGTGGTAACTTTCCGACCTGGACAAAAGCTACGTGCAAGGGTCGAAGCTTATGTTGAACCCGGGGATTGATAAAGATCTTCCTACCATACCAGCCAAACGTTATTTTACGATTGGCGAGGTAAGTGAATTGTGTGGTGTAAAGCCGCATGTGCTCCGTTATTGGGAGCAAGAGTTTGAGCAATTAAAGCCTGTTAAGCGACGTGGTAACCGCCGGTACTATCAACGCGGTGACGTGATCATGATTCGTCAGATTCGCAGTCTGCTTTATGAGCAGGGTTTTACCATTGGCGGCGCGCGGCAACAGCTTGAGGGTGACACTGCTCAAACTGATGCTAACCGAAGCCAGCAGATTATCCGGCAGGTACGGATGGAACTGGAACAGGTGCTCCATACGCTTAAGCGTTGATTCACTAAAGTGATACCGTTAAGAAAGCGCCTCCGGGCGTTTTTTTTTGCTCACCGTTCTTGTGGAGACATGTGACAAGGTGCAGGTTCTGAACCGCACCCTCCCTGCAAATTACCCCCGCTTGTGTCCGGTGGTTATTGTTTAACGTCAAGGTCGTGACCAGTTGCGGTCGATGTATCCGGCTCCGAGCTTGTCAGTCAATATTGAATTTGGTAATGCGTTTGTGCCGCCGCTCGTCGTGCCAACACTTTGCCCGGTACACCGGATGATGGTATTTCCTCTTTTCCCATCCGCTTAATTCCTGTAACATTCCGCTCCCTTCCCGCGATATCTGCAGGAAGGAAAAGTGTCGGGGCGTGGCGCAGTCTGGTAGCGCACTACAATGGGGTTGTAGGGGTCGAAGGTTCGAATCCTTTCGCCCCGACCAATAAATAGAAAAGGCAGCCTCAGGGCTGCTTTTTTTTGATAAGTTTCATTGTAAATGCGCTCTGACTTGTTGAGCGGTTGCATTGAGTTGGCCGAGGCGATGTGCCTGCTCGGCTGTGCTGTGTTTTTGTCTTGTCTATGGCTGGGTATCGCGCTAAATTGCCGCGCCTTTTAGTGCAAAATGACGGTCAATCAACGATAATTCTCTTATATCATCAACGAATTGCTTGAATTTTAGCAGATGGATACCGATATCTTGTTGTTCGGATCCAGGAACATAAAATATGAAATCAATCGATAGTACGCTGCGTGACATGCCCGATATTGCGAACGAAGACCGACCTTCAGTGGCCGGCAAGCTCGAATGGGTTGGGATGAACGACATTGAGATGCCGGTGCGTCTCGAAGATGATCAGGGCAATCTGATCCAGTCAACCGCCCGTGTCACCGCGTATGTCAATTTGATTGACCCTGATGTACGGGGCATTCACATGTCGCGGCTGTATCTGCATCTGGACCAGGCATTTCAGGAACGTCCATTGACACCTGGCACGTTACGGCAGTTACTGAGCTCATTTCTGGACTCCCACAAAGGTTTAAGTGACCGGGCGTTGGTGCGGGTCGATTTCGATTATGTTATTCGTCGCAAGGCACTGGAAAGCGACAACGTCGGTTGGCGCCGTTACCCGGTTTCCATGATCGGTATTCTGGAAGGTCAGGAGTTCAGCATGGAAATGGGTCTTGAGGTTCTGTACTCAAGCACCTGCCCATGCTCAGCGGCGCTAGCGCGGCAGTTGATTCAGGATCAGTTCGCGAAAGATTTTGCAGCAGCTGGTCCGGTCGATTTCAAAAAAGTCCACGAATGGCTGGGGTCGGAAGAAGGCATACTTGCCACACCGCACAGTCAGCGCAGTGCGGCTGAACTCAGGGTTAAACTCACCCCGATGTTCCAGATGTTCCCTATTATTGAATTGATCGATGAAGTCGAAAACGCCTTGAAGACCCCTGTGCAGGCAACCGTTAAACGGGAAGATGAACAGGCGTTTGCGTTATTGAATGGCCGCAACCTGATGTTTTGTGAAGACGCGGGTCGACGCATCCAAACCGTGCTCAACGATGACGAACGTGTGCTGGATTTCTGGGCGCGTTGTACTCACTACGAAAGCCTGCACCCCCACAATGCGGTTTCAGTCAGTACAAAGGGCATCAAGGGTGGTTATGTTGCAGGTGCGGGAACACCAGTACGCATGGATCAAACGATCAGCTAGCAGCGTGTATCAACGCCGGTTCAGGGCTCACCTGCCGGCGGCATTAACGGCTGTGGGTTAACCCTGCGGTCAAGCCAGTTCATACGCCAATCAAGATGAGGCCCGCTGGCACGTCCGGTGGCGCCAATTCGCGCAATCAGGTCTCCCTGCTTAACAAAGGTGCCGGCTTCAACCAAAATCTTGCTGAGGTGCAGGAAGGTGGATGAAAGTCCCTGGCCGTGATCCAGAATAATGGTGCCGCCCGAGAAGTACATATCCGGGTGGGTCAGGGTTATCAGGCCAGCCGCTGGCGCGAATACCGGGGTTCCTGTGGGTGCCGCGATATCGAGACCAAAATGCGGTCTGCGTGGTTCGCCATTGAGCACCCGCTGGCTGCCGTAGACACCGCTTATCCTGCCCTTTGCGGGCCATTTGAAACCTGTTGAATAGTAGGCCTGGTTGTCGCGGTGCTGGCGCGCTGTGGCGACCATACGGGCGTCTTCCCTGATCCGTGCCGTCGCTGATGGATCAGGCGTTACCGTGGCAGGCGGCAAGCCGTCTACGCGCTCGATGGCGTAGTCTCTTGACTGAACCGCCAGGCTTGACTGAAACACTTCACCCGTCGGCGATGTTATTTTGAGTTCGCGCGTACCGCTTTCATCGCGGCCGAAACCAAGCACAAACTGACCGGTGGCGGAAACGGCAACGGCGTGGTCGTCAAGCGAGATAACGCTGTCAGGTTCAGCTGTTCCGAAGATCAAACCGCCCTGAATGGCATCGCCCTTTAGTTCAACGGCCTGGGCGGCGTTGCAGATGAAAGCCAGGGCTGAGATCAGCAGCAGGCGCTTCATCTACAGAATGACTTTGATGGACTGACCGGGCCGGATGAAGTCATTGCTACTCAAACCATTCCAACGCATCAGGTCGTTAACCTTGACCTTGTAGCGTTTGGATATGCTCCACAATGAATCGCCGCTCCGAACCGTGTGCTTGATGGTGCCGCCTTTGGCTGCCTTTGCCGAAGGAACGGGACTATGGAATACCGTTAGGGATTGACCGATACGCAGTTTGCTCGGGTCCGAGATCTTGTTCCAGTTTTGCAAATCCCGGACTGAAACCTTGTAACGTTGCGCAATGACCGACAGGCTGTCTCCGGAACGGACTTTATGTCTGACACGTTCGGAGGCGATCAGGCCGGACTGCAGTTGTTGTAACTCGTTGGCAGCGGCAACGTAGCGCGGATCGACCAGCAATTGCTCATCGCGCGGCAAACGGAGTTTTTGGCCAATGCGGATCATGTCGTTTTTAATATCATTGGTGGTGCGCAAAACAGATACCGGTACGTGGTGACGGGCGGCAAGGCCAGATAGCGTGTCACCGTTTTTCACCGTCACCTGGTCCCATTTCATCAGGCTATGCGGGGTATCGGTCAACAGGTGCTGCTGCAACCGTTTGGCGCCGTCAACGGGCAGCACGATGCGCCAGGGGCCTTCAGGGGAGGTGGCCCAGCGGCTGAACCCCGGGTTGAGGCTGAACAATACGTCGATACTGACGTCGCTAAACTGTGAGATCAGGACGAGGTCACTTTGTGACGCCATTTCAACAGCACTGATGACTGGGTGGTTGGGCGCAACCGGCAACTTAAACTCGTAGTCGGCAGGGTTTTGGAACAGACAGGCGAGCCCCAATAATTTAGGAACATAACCCTTGGTTTCTTTGGGTAGACGGATATTCCAGAAATCTGCCGGCAGACCCTTGTCCAGATTTTTTTTAACCCGTCGCGCTACCCGGTTTTCGCCGGAGTTGTAACCCGCAAGTGCGAGTAGCCAGTCACCATCGAACTTTTTGTTGAGGTATTCAAGGTAATCCAATGCGGCATGGGTTGATGACCAAATATCGCGGCGTCCGTCGTACCACCAATCCTGTTTTAGTCCGTAATGTTTGCCGGTCGAGGAAATAAATTGCCAGATACCCAGTGCACGGCCACTGGAATAAGCAAATGGGTCATAGGCAGATTCGACGATGGGCAACAAGGCCAATTCGCCAGGCAAATTGCGCGCTTCCAACTCTTCAGCAATAAAATATACCCAGGGTTGCGCCCGCTTCATCACCCGGTCCATGTAGGCTCCGTGGTCGCCGTACCAGTTGGCCCAGTTGCGCGAGGTTTGTTGTTCAGCGCAGTTGGGAAGCTCGAAACTATCAACAAGCCGCGCCCAGACATTGTCGTACGCTATCGGTGCTTCTTCGGCCACGACCTCATCGGGTTCCGGGATGAACAGGTGTTCATCAATGGATTCTCCGCTGCCTTTGGGAAGCGCTTGGCGTGGGGACGGCAGCGTTTCCGGTTCAGATTCCGGAGGGTTGGTTTGAGTGGTGGCGCAGCTGGCAAGAAACAGACACAGCAGGGGCAAATAAAGGCGTGAAGTCACGAAGGCTCCGTTAGTTTTTATAATCGCGCGCTATTATGCCATTTTTTATTGGCACGGGTTCAAATGAAAAGCCGCCTTAAAAACGGTCTTTCCAAGCGCGAATGACAGCCATCGTAGAAACCCCTGACATGGCTTCCGGGTCAATCTTGCGGGCCGCCTGAATGACGCCATCCTCACGGGTGCGCAAAAACGGGTTGGTGGCCAGCTCATCGGAAAGTCGTGTTGGCAAGGTGATCTTGCCTGCGGCCCGCAAACGATCGACCTGGCGAGCGCGTGTTTGCAGCTCAGCGTTGCGCGGTTCTACCTGAAGTGCAAATGCCGCATTAGACTTCGTATATTCGTGCGCGCAGTAGTTGTTGGTCTCGCCGGGCAAGGCCGCCAGTTTATCCAGGGCTTTTTGCATGTCACCGGGGCTGCCTTCAAAAAACCGTCCACAGCCCATGCTGAATAAAGTGTCGCCCGAAAACAATGCGCCTTCGCCGTAAAAAGCGATATGACTGCGGGTGTGGGCTGGAACCTCCAGCACACGGAATTCCGCTTGCAGGTCCGGCAACCGAACCAAATCACCCTCACGGCAAAGTTTTTGCTCAAAGGGGATTCTTTCATCATCAGGCCCAAAAACCACTGCGTCGTAACGCTCGAGCAAACTCGCGACACCGCCGATATGGTCGGCGTGGTGGTGTGTCAAAAGGATATAACGAAGCTCCAGTCCCCGCGCTTCCAACACTTCCATCACCGGCGCCGCATCACCCGGGTCCACAACAGCGCAGGCCGAACCGCCAGCGTTCAGCAACCAAATGTAGTTATCACCAAAGGCCGGGATGGCGGTAATGTTGAGATTGGGTTCCAGCATGTGATATTCCTTCGATTGGTAGTTGAACAGCGCTCCTGATACCTATTATGCTTACGCATGCAAATAAGCAGGTCAATTCTATCGTCATGGTAGCGGTCCATGCCAGTCACCCGTCGGTCCAGTCAGCCCAACACAAGCTGGTCCAGCAGCTATTGTCACCCTTGGTGGCAAAGCGCCGGCCCCAACGGATACTGGTGTTGAAGCAGGCCGGTGCCGCGGATTTACCACTGCAATTAACTTATGCGGCCCAGATAATTCGGCTCAGTACCGCAACGCATTCTGACCAGGCTCCGCTACAATGCAGGTTAACCGAATTACCGTTCGAGCAAGCCACGTTCGATCTTGTCATTCTGCATCATCTGATCAGTGACGGCAGTGAGGCCTTCATGAACGAGGTGTTGCGCGTGACCGTTGCCGGGGGAGATCTGGTGGTTAGCGGTCTTAATTCATCGGGCTTGAGAAATCGTTTTGGTAACCGGGATCAGCGGGTGCCACCACTTAAATTAAATAAGGTTTGTAATTTTTTGAAATCACATTCATTTGAAATAGAGCACTGCCTGTTAATGGGCCTGGCCGGGCTTTCCATGCCGTCGCCCAGATCCACCTGGCATGGTATCGGCTGGCCGTGTGCCGACCGGGTGGTGCTGCATGCCCACCACAAGTCCAACATTCATAACGCAAGTGCACTGCGCTTCAAAAAGCCGCAATCTACACGCAGGGCATCGACCGCGTTTGATGGTTGCCGTAGCCGTGAAGCTACTTCATGAATGATATCGTGATGTACACCGATGGCGCTTGTAGCGGCAACCCCGGCCCGGGTGGCTGGGGCGTGGTCCTGCTGGCGGGCAAGCACCGCAAGGAATTATTTGGCGGCGAGAAAGAGTCCACCAATAACCGCATGGAAATGATGGCGGTGATACGCGGCGCGGAGGCCCTTAAAAAAGGTTGTAGTGTCGATATCTACACCGACTCGCAATATGTCATGAAAGGCATGACCGAGTGGCTTGAAGGCTGGAAGGCGCGTGGTTGGCGAACCGCTGGAAGGCAACCGGTTAAAAATGTGGATCTGTGGCAGCGCCTCGATAAGGCGCTCGATCGTCATGAAGTAAAATGGTATTGGGTCAGGGGACACACAGGGGTTCCTGAGAACGAACGTGCGGACGAGTTGGCCCGGCGCGGAATTCCATAAGCGGGGCTGACAGGTCTCAACGCCAACTCCCCTTAATTTTTAAGTTTGAAGGATTTTAAATGCGTCAGGTTGTACTGGATACTGAAACCACGGGTCTTGAGCCCAGGCAGGGTCACCGCATTATCGAAATTGGTGCAGTGGAGCTGATCGACCGGCAATTAACTGGACGGCAGTTTCATGTGTATATCAACCCTGAGCGGGAAATAGAGCAGGGCGCGTTGGATGTGCATGGTATCTCCGAGCAGTTTTTGGCTGATAAGCCCGTTTTCGCAGAGGTGGTTGACGATCTGATCGCTTTTGTTGAGGGTGCAGAACTCGTTATTCACAACGCGCCATTTGATATCGGTTTTATCGACAATGAGCTTTTGTTGACGGCTCACGAAATCTCGTCCATTACCAACGTGGCGAGTGTTTTGGATACGCTGGAGTTGGCGCGAGACCTGCGTCCGGGCCAGCGCAATAATCTCGACGCACTGTGCAAGTTCTACGCTGTGGACAACAGCAGCCGTGACCTGCATGGCGCGTTGTTGGATGCGGAAATTCTGGCCGATGTTTATCTGGCCATGACCGGCGGACAGGTAGATCTTGGTTTGAGCCTCGAAAGCGCGACCACCGCAAACGACGACGACGGTCCGGCGTTAACTGAACGCCCCGTTTTAATTGTGCTGAAAGCCAGCGATGACGAGTTGAGTCAACACGAAGCGCGTCTCGTGGACATCGAAAAACAGTCCGGTCAATGTCTGTATAAACGGGCGTAGGCGACTCGGCAATAGCCGCTTTACAACTGCGTAATCAGCATGGGGTGCTCGCGGGTATCCATCCATACCAGCGTGTTGTAATAGCCGCGGATGTTTTCAACGTATTGGCGGGCTTCATAACCGCGCGCGTAGCCATAGCGCGTCTGCCGGTACCACTTCTCCTGGCTTAGCAAACGCAGATTTTCATTGACGTCCTGCCAACTGTCGGGGTTTCCGCCTTGTTTTTGCGTCAGCACGCGGACATCTTCGAGGTGCCCCCAGCCCATGTTATAAGCAGCCAGTGCCATCCAGGTGCGGTCGGGCTCGACAATACGCCGGGGCATTCGTTTTCGCATGCGCAGAAAATAACGCGCCCCGCCTTCGATACTCTGTTCGGGGTCCAGCCGGTCATTGATGCCAAGCTGGGTGGCTGTGCGCTGGGTCAGCATCATAATGCCGCGTACACCGGTTCTTGATGTTGCGTCGGGGTCCCAGTGTGACTCCTGATAGCCCATTGCCGCCAGCAGACGCCAATCCATATTATGGACATTGGCCGCCTCCTGAAACAACGGCAGCAAAGTGGGCAGGCGGTTTCTGACCTGCTTCATAAACTGAAACATGCCGACACGGTCAAGGTCATGGTCTTTTTCGCCATAACGACCGCGTATTTCCGCGAGTTTGCCGTTTTCATTGATTACTTTGAAAAAAGAACGCGACTTCTGAACCAGTGAATCATCATCGCCGGGTGAAAAAGCCCAGGCTTGTGGTTGGCTTTCCGCGAGCGTAAAGCCAATTTTCAAACCGGGATAAAACTGGCTATTGATCTTGAAAATATTGGAGTCGCTCAAGGTCGCATCAATTTCGCCGTCGGCAATCGCGAGCAGCAGGTCTTCCATGCCTTTCGATTTTTCGGCGGTCCATTGAAGTTCGGGTAATTCTTCCCGAGCGTTTTCGAGCAGCGCCTCGTAACTTGAGCCTGCAATGACAGACAAGCGTAGCCCCAGCAAGTCCTGAACGTCTCTGGGCCTGGCTTTGCCGCGTTTGTAAATCACCAGCGTTTTGACCTCGGCGTAGTCGGGGCCGAAAGCAAACAGTTTTTCACGGTCGGGGGTGCGGGTCAGGTTGGCGGCGATCAATTCGCCCTGACGAGTGTCGAGCAGTGTGCCGAGATTACCGAATTCATCGGCGACCTCGACTTCAATATCAAGCCCCAGGTAGGCGGCAAATGCTGCGGCGAGATCGTATTCAGGGCCGGTTTCTCCATCGCGCCCGATGAAATAACTGCTCGCGCCATTGCGGGTTAATACGGTCAGGCTGCCGCGTTGTTGGGCTTGCTCCAGTTGCGTGAGTTGATCCTGACCGGAATACAGAAACGGCAAAGCAGCCAGCGCCGCGATGAACGCAAAAGCCCTGTTAATCCACTGTTTGCCGCTAGGGTGATACAAAGGCGCTACCTGTTTGCCATTTGTATCTATTATACCTGTTTGGTGTTATTTCACTAAAGAGCAAGCAAGTTATTGAATAACAATGAGTGTTTGTAACTTTTCTTATTCGCTCCGCCTTTGATTCAGAAGTAAAAAGTATTCAGGTGCCATGCGCGCCCGGCCAGCACTCTGTAGGTTCTTTTAAACCCCATGCGTCAATGGTAAGTTCATCGCAATCCGTACCTTTTTCTTTATCATCGGCTTGCTTGCCTTGCGGAGTTGCCTTCAAAAGATAGCCATTGTTGGTTAGAACTGGGTGGGGTATCTCGGCAGAAAACTCGTAAATATCATTATTGTCTTTGTCTGTGTATTTAGGTGGTGGAATAGCGGAGTCGTCTGCATAGATGTGGTGAGTTGCCCGATAAAGCTCTTGAATATTGGTCCAGTTCAATAACAATTGCTGTGCCTTGCTCCGTTTTGCTTTTTGGACATAATGCTCGTAGCTTGGCATGGCCAGTGCCACCAGAATCGCCACTACGGCGATGACTATCATTAGTTCAATTAATGAAAAGCCTTTCCTGCCTTTGCCGTGTTTCATGTCTTGTCCTTTTCCAATAGTCGTGCACATTTTGCCCGATTTGTGTTTGCCGCTGATGAGCGGTCTTGTCTTTCTGATAAACGGTATGTTGAAGTCTGCCACGCATGAGTGACTGTATCTATACTATAGGCATATGCAACAAAGTTGCCAAGGAGTGCAATGCAAATGAACCATCCTTTGAGTGTAGTTGGCAAACTCAAGTCAAGGTTTATGCCCATTTCCAGGGGCTTTACGCTAGTTGAACTGATGATCGTTATGGGGATAGTCGGTATTAGTGTTGCGCTCGCGGTACCGATCTTCAAAACCGTAGGGGAGAAACGGGAGATAACCAAGGCGGCCGAAACAATTGTTTCCTTTCTGACCCTCGCGCAAAGTGAAGCAGTTAAGCGTAACGAGAAGGTCACCGTATCCTGGTTCACATCCGGCGGACACAGTTCCAACTGGTGCATAGGTGCCACTGAAGGCGCAACCGCCTGCGATTGCAAAGATCCTGATTTAAAAACAACAACCTGTAAAGTTGAAGACCAACCATTCAGGTTGGCACAAGCAGACTTTGTAGATAAAGATTCCGAGTTTATGCATATGCGTGTATCAACCGGTAAGTTTGCATTTGACCCTGTGCGGGGAATAATCACAGATCCTAGTAGTACGGATATTTTTGACCCGAGGTATATATTTTATATCCACTCGGAGAAGGGTAGTGGTCGGTCCCGCGACTATGAGCTTGAAATAAGGCTGAATGTGACAGGACGCGTGTACATTTGTACTGACCTTTCGCGGCAAAAGAGAATCGGAGGGTATACACCATGCTGAAGAAATTCGTAGTGGGGCAACACCGCTCCCTGCCGGGTCGGCAAAAGGGTATGACGCTAATGGAATTGCTGGTAGCAGGGTTTATCAGCATTATTGCTTCAAGCGGCATGGTGATGCTTATGGCCAGTACACTTAGCACTGGCACACAAACCATCAAATGGAACCAGCTGTCGCAGCAAGTGCGAACAGCCATGCAGATTATGACTCGCGAATTACGCCGGGCCAATTACCACTCAACTTATGCAGTCTGCTTTGGTAACCCTGACTGCAGGGCTGATCTTGCTGTTTCGGGCAAGGTCAAAGAGATAAATATTGTAAACATTGATGATAATAAAAGTTGCTTTTGGTTTTGGTATGACCGGCCACAAGATGCCAGTGAAACGCAGTTGGATGTTAACTCAGAGCAAGTTGCCGCGTTCAGATCGCGCGAGGTCACCAATAGAAATGGCGCTGTTGTTGGTGTTATCGAAATGGCAATTGGCGTGAACACAGCGCCTGCGTGTATTGGCGAAGCAGATTCCTGGACGCCAATTACGGATCGAGAAATGTATGACGTCACATTTTTTAGAGTGGATGATCATTCGTTTTCTACTGAACTTACCACCGGCACAAGCCTGGTAACTGACATGGCTTTAATTCAAATACAAGGGCAACTTGTAGAAAAAAATATTGCATGGATGACTGGCCCGGCACCAAGCTTTTACTTACGAGACATTATTCGCGTAAGGAATGATATTCCAACGTTAACTCCTCCTCCATAAGTAAAAGAATAACATCAGATTGACATATCGTGACTGGCACAAGAGGCAATAAGGAAACAAACATGGGTATTTATTTTAATAGCTTAATTAGCCCAAGAAATAAGCAAACTGGTGGCCTGACCGTTTTCACCGCTGTTATGGTTTTGATTATTTTAACCCTGATGATTTTCTATGCCACTCGCGTGGGTCTATCCGAACAACGGATATCTGCAAATGAAGTGCGTCAGAAAACTGCATTTCATGCTGCGGAGACAGCTATTGATCAGGGTATTGAGTATCTGCTCTCCAATGCAGCATTAATATTGTCGGCTGCAGTAGATGAGTTTCCAGATGGAAATGACGGGTTAACCCGTGACGGCTGGTTTGATCCGGCAGCGCCGAGGTGGGCTCTCTGCACTCAGGTGCTCACTGAGGATGAACAAAGCCCGTGCGGCGGCGCAGCACCAATGAAGGTTGGCTCGTACTATTATGATGACCCTGCAACGGACCTGGACACTGTTTCTGTGGATAGCATGCCGTTGGGAGCCCTGGAATTTGTTGATGGCGTGACGGCACGTCTGTCTGCCAATATCTGTTTTATTGATCCTGCGGCACCGAGTGGAAGCTGCGTTGATCCACCTGCGGACCAGGAAGAAGAAGCTGCTTCTTACATGATCATCACGATGCTTGGTTATGGATACTCGGATTGCACGGATACAACGGATGTCACCACATGTGGTGGTGAGGCAACCGTTGCCAAGCCAGTTGCAAACTTCAAAAATTTGGCAGGGTCACCAACCGTACCTTTGGTCACCAAGTCGACATTTCCGCCAGGTGGAACGGCAGAGGTGGTTCCCAACCCCAACGCGGGTGGCGTAGGCGTGCCTGTTTCGGTTTGGGGGAATACCAACCCTGCCTGTCCGGCAGACCCTCCCATTCTCGGTGAGGGCGGCAATTGGGCTACCTGCCAATTGCAAGAATGGTATGGGGCCGATACTGCCCCCAAGAATGTCAAATGCGCAACTGCGGCCTGTAACTGCTCACGTGAGGAAGCCATCAGTTATAGCGCGACACCTACGGTTCATCAAGGTATGGATATTAAGCTGGATGATGGTTTTCCCTGTGATCTGTTTGAAGTGTTTTTTGGTGTGCCGAGAAGCATGTACCAAACCATCAAAAGCAGCGCCACCATACTCAGTGATTGTTCAAGTCTTGGGCCAGAGAGCACTGGTTTGTACTGGATTAGTGGTGCTGCTTGCGAGGTCAGTGCAAACACGACAGTAGGCTCCCCCAGAACCCCCGTGATCCTGGTCTCTGCCGCCAGTGAAACAATACTGCAGGGCGGTGCCGAAATATTCGGGGTTTTATATGTTTTCGATGGAGAGGATGCCAGTGCAATCATGTATAACAGGGGTGACAACTCCGTGTATGGGGCAGCAGTGGTTGATGCAACCATGGGAACTTATAACGGTACTTTCCAGATTATTTTCTCTTCGGGAGTCTTGGCCAGTGCCAGTGGTAACAATGGTCTAGGTTCAGTTGGCGGTGGTTGGCGAGATTTTGGCCTACCGGACTTACCCTGGTGATGAGCGGAGAAATATGATGAGAAATTTAATTACTGGATTTGATATGCCAACGCGCCAAAAAGGTTTCAGCATTTTAGAAGTGGTGATAGGCATTGCTATTTTTGGGATTGGAATGTTGGCATTGGGCGCTTTTCAGGGAGCTTTGACAACAGCGGCGATAGATGCAAAAACTCGCACCGAAGCGATCAATATTGCAGAACAGGTCATTGAAGCCCAGAGGGGGTATTTGCATGCAGGCTCCGTCACTTCGTCATTTACTCTGGCCGAGATCGTTGCCTTGCGTGATGATGAAACCGGTGATGTACTTGATTTTGATTTTGATTACCTGAATATCGTTTCCAGCCCAGGTTGTGATGACCCTACAGAACGGGACACGGATGGGTGGGCCTGGTTTAGACCCCAGTACATAGCGCTTGTAGATGGCGAACGCAAGTCGGTAGATATGGATGGCGTAACATATCTTCTGTGCCAAGTCGTAACTGATTACTATTACGACACGCTCAATGATACATTTACAACAGTTCGGCCCACCGGTGTAACGGTTTCGAGCTATAAAACTGTTGAGGTAACAGTCGCATGGGGTGATCTCGCCGGTGCGTTTGTGCTAAGTGAAGGCCAGAAAGTCGATGAGGTTGATATTTACGGTGATTTTGGGAAATCTGTAAAGGTGGTCGCCACCATTTCAAAAACTGGAACAGCTTCAGCCGCCAAAGTGCTGGAGCAGGCTTCCAATGAACCCATTTCGCCCATCATGGATTACACCCCGGGTAACCAACCCAGTACCGTGCCGATGTCGCTGGGCAATGGAAAAGCCAAAGAGTCAAGCCTTCCACGGCCTGATGTCATTCGTATTAATGAACTGGTTGAAACCCGGTTTGACGTGATGACCTACGCAACGAATAATGCGGGTTCTCGCTTCCTTCGCCGGGAAGAATTTGCTGCAGTGTCTTGTGAATGCGTATTAAGGGCGCCATCGGGTTCAGTGGTAGGTCGCCGGCCAACTATCTGGGCAGGTGATGAATACACAGAATCCGAGTTTGTTGATAAAACTTTTGGGGATGCCGCCAATCTGAATCAAAGCCCGTTGTGTGACACTTGTTGCCGGGACCACCACGATGGCGGAAGTGGTAGCACGGATCCGGGTGATGACCCTGGCGCAATTCATTATGACCCATGGCGGACACCTATCGAATATTGGGACTCAGGAACCTTTGACGGTGATCACAAGCACTTTACAAAGGACAGAAAAGGCAATCTTATTTTGGCTGAAACTGCCGGCACTTCTTATGTTGAGTCATGTAAGTTGGTTCGAAAAGATGGGTTTTGGCGGGTAGGGCAGGACTTGCGGCAGGAAGGTCTCAATGTGTTCCCTTGGGATTTCATGCTGCTTGGTACTGACGTTGCTAAATATTCTGCATACGTGACTGGCGAAGTTGATTCGTTTACCCGATCATTAACCGATGGCTACGAAGCACAGAGCCCGCCACTGGAGCTTGCCAAGCCTTCACGCACTGCCGTCGGCATTACACCTACACCCGTAGGCGATCTGACGAATGAGTACACTTACTTGTCAGCAATCCTTCCCAGTCAGCAATTAAGATCGCGTGGAATGTACGTAGATTTTATGAGCAAAGACCTGCGCACGGTCATCAATTGTATTAACAGTGGTGGTAACGCTGATACATGTGAGAGCGGAGATGTGAAGCTGGATAGGACAGGTGGCTCTGACGTGCTGGAAATTATTCCGTTTTTTGAAGTTCAATTGACATGGCTTAATCGCTGGACCGAAATCCAACCCAATGATCCGGTGGACACAACCAACGAAGCCTTGCGAAGCGACAATACTCATAGTCGCGGTCGCGCCCGAAGAATTTCGCCTGTCGGAGACTCCCTGGTTCACGCTTCCGGTCATCGTCATAACGAGGGGTTGACTGATACCGACCCCATTGACGTGCATTTCGATTCCGCGCTCAGCGATGCGGAGATACAAGTTATCGTGACGACAGGTAACCCGCCTAATCAACAAGGCACGCTTGTGGGGGGGTATTTTACCTCCGGTGTCAATGGATTCCAGGCTGCTAATGTCGAAATTGAGGCAAAAAATGCAATTTGTGATCGCACTGTTGAAGGGTTTGTTTGCCTTGTGCCACCGGGCACAAATAGCGAGCTGAAGGTTTCAAACTACCAAAAATCCGGGTCTGATAAGACGTTTGCCTGTAGTTATGAGCTAACATTGCCAGGGGTTGCCGGTACAAGCACATCCGGAAATCCATTCACAGTTTTTAGTCTTGATGATGCGGTAGATAGCATTTATTACCAGATATCTATTGAAGATGCGATCTGCGCTGCCCTGTAGTAATTGCGTTAACAAACAGCGCTGCTCTAATGATAAAATGCCGCCTCTGCCTGAGGCGGTTTTTTTATATAAACCTGAATGATGTTGCCTACTATGGCAAAGTACACAATCCTTTTACTTGGCTAATACAGAATGAATATCAGAACCCGATTTGCACCCAGCCCGACCGGCTTTCTTCACGTTGGCGGCGCCCGCACAGCATTGTTTTGCTGGTTGCAGGCACGGGCACACGAAGGCACTTTTATTTTGCGCATCGAAGACACCGATCTTGAGCGTTCAACGCCAGAATCGGTGCAAGCCATTCTGGACGGCATGGAGTGGTTGGGGCTCGATTATGATGAAGGCCCGTTTTACCAGACACATAGCTTTGAGCGCTACGCCGACGTTGTCAGGCAATTGCTTGAACAAGACAAGGCTTATTATTGCTACTGCAGCAAAGAACGTCTGGACAGTCTGCGCGAACAGCAGATGAAAGAGGGGCTCAAGCCGCGTTATGACGGTAAATGCCGTCATCTGGAGGTTGCGCCGGAGGGTATCGAACCCGTAGTACGTTTCCGTAATCCGCAAACCGGAAACGTTGTTTTTGATGATCTGGTGCGTGGACAAATCAGCATATCCAACGGTGAGTTGGATGACTTGATCATCGCGCGTCCGGATGGCTCTCCGACTTATAACTTTACCGTTGTCATCGATGATATGGACATGCGAATTACCCATGTTATTCGTGGTGATGACCATATCAACAACACCCCAAGGCAGATCAATATTTATAGTGCCCTGGGTGCCGAGCCACCTGTCTTTGCGCATGTGCCGATGATCCTTGGGGATGATGGCGCGCGTTTATCCAAACGCCATGGTGCGGTAGGTGTGATGCAATATCGCGATGACGGCTATTTGCCGCAAGCGTTATTAAATTACCTGGTGAGGCTGGGGTGGTCGCACGGTGACCAGGAAGTGTTCAGTGTTGAGGAAATGGTTGCCCTGTTTGACATCAAGGATGTTAATCGCAAGGCATCGGCCTTTAACACCGACAAGCTCGATTGGCTGAACCAGCACTACATGAAAACCTTACCGCCGGCTGAGGTGGCATTACACCTTGCCTGGCACTTTTCTGACCAGGGCATCGCCATGGACAACGGACCTGCGTTGGAAGATGTGGTGGTTGTACAGGGGGAGCGTGTCAAAACGCTTAAAGAAATGGCAGCACAAAGCCGGATGTTTTTTGAAGGTTATGACGAGATCGACGCGCAGGCGGCCAAAAAACACTTGCGGCCGGTAGCGGCTCAACCGCTTGAGCTGATGCTGCTTAATCTGCAGTCACAGGAAGACTGGACCCCTGGACCGCTGCATGACGTGATTGACAAGGTGGCGGCTGAACTTGAGGTTGGCATGGGCAAGGTTGCGCAGCCATTGCGTATTGCGGTGACCGGTGCGGGTGTTTCACCTTCCATCGACAAAACCATGTGGCTGATGGGCAAAGAACGTTGCCTTGAAGGTATTGGCAAGGCTTTGAAGTACATTGAAGCGAGAGTTGCCGCGCAGTAATTGACCAGGGTTTAAATATGTCAAAAGTCGAGCGCCTTTATCATCTGCACAATATTTTAAGTCAGCGGCGCACGCCTATTTCGCGTCAGGATTTGATGGAGCGCCTGGAGTGTTCACAGGCCACACTTTACCGGCTTGTCGCAGAGCTCCGCGACTTTCTGGGCGCGCCGCTTGAGCAGGATGCCGACAACCGCGGTTTCTTTTATGACCGCAGTTATGACCAGCCTTTCGAGTTGCCTGGTATCTGGATCAGTCCCGGAGAGTTACAGGCATTGCTTACCGCGCGTCAGGTGCTTGGAAACGTACAGCCCGGTCTGCTGGAAGGTGAGTTGGAATCACTGCAGGGTCGCATTTCTTCGCTGCTGCAGAAAAAAGGTGTTGATGCCGAGGAAAGCCAGTCGCGCATCCACATACAGTCTGTGGCAGGAAGGCCAGTGCCGGAACATCTGTTTCAGGATGTCATGGGTGCGTTGATCGGCCGTCAGCAGCTACACATTTCCTATCATGGCAGGCGTAAGGATGATGTC
>UPTN01000044.1_pt1 | contig 60604 bp, 51 predicted proteins | sample 2160111 | NCBI WGS metagenome assembly UPTN01 (sample SAMN06265058, study PRJEB28932) | marine metagenome | isolation source: Columbia River Estuary | place: USA:Columbia River Estuary, USA | collected 2014-05-05
GCTGCCATACACGATTACTGGTTGCGAAGTTCCGCTTCCGAGCGCAAAGCAGCTACTTATTTACAATAATTTCTGTGACGTGAGCCGCCGCTAATGACCAAAAGCCCACTTACTCAAAATTGCCGCCTCGTAGATTAAATTCACTAATTCCCCTATGGTAATATCAGCGAAAACAACCCTTCCAACCATCGGGAATTATATCAATTGAGCACAAATTTCATTTATAAAACTACTTCAAAAGTTCTCTTCGTTCTGTTGGCTATATACACCATGAACGTTTGGGGCGACATAAAAACCAAGCAAGAGATAGGCAGTGCGGCTAAATTAAAAGCGCCTCATATTTCTTCTCAGCAGCTCTCTGATTACCTGTCCAGCGATGAAAGTTATGTTTTGTTAGATATTCGCACCGAGGCGGAATACCAGGCCGGCCATATTCAGGGAGCTCAGTGGTTTGCCCGCGGGCGTCTTGAGTACTATGTTCAAGACCTTGTAAAAGACCCTGATACGAAAATTGTTCTGTACTGTCAAACTGGCGGTAGGTCGGCACTAGCCACTCTTACATTGCAGGACATGGGTTATACCAATGTGGTTGATCTCAGTGGCGGCTTTAAAGAGTGGGTTTCTGGTGGCAATACCTTCTACAACCTGCACGGTGAAAACAAGGTAGTGAACTACCGAAAAGAAGAGTAGCGCAAAAACCAGGAGGCTTTATAGCCTCCAGACGGAGCTACAGATTACGAAGCTCCGCTTTGTACACAATGGCAGGCGTTTGCCAAAATACAGTCCAAAACACGACATATATAACTAACTTGGGCATTTGTTAACCGATTGTCGGAGGTGATCTTGTTAAATCTGGAAACATTAGCTAATTACGCGGAGATTCTTGGCCTCGTATCCGTCATCGTCGGCATCGCATTTGCGATTGTCCAGCTTCAACACTTCCGAAATCAACGCCGAGACCTCGCCGCGGTTGAATTGATCAGAGGCTGGCAGACGCCTGAATTTACAAAGGCGCTCAATACGCTACAGATGCTTCCCGAGCGCGGTGAGTCCGAAAAACTTCGCGACCAGGGAGCAGATTTAGAAAACATGGCTTTTTTAGTCGGTATGTTTTTTGAAAGTGCGGGTGTGATGGTTAACCGAAAACTGATTCCACTCGACATTGTCGATGATTTGATGGGCGGCGTCGCCAGAGTAGTATGGATCAAAGTTTACGTCTGGATTGAAGAAGTGCGCGCGACTAACCCGCATGCATTTGAATGGTGGGAGTGGTTGACTCAGCAATTGGACGAACGCGCACCCATAACCCCAAAATCATGAGAGCTTGATCGGTATTTGCGCACAATATTTTCTCTTCAAGTCTGACCAGACGGAGAACTGGCTTTATTTAGAACTGCGGGTGATATTCGCTGCCTGATTGATAGCAGTCATACGTACTGTTGTTGGCAGGTTATTTTGTATAACCGCTTCCCGTTCGATGGCCGATATTCATAAGCCAGAACTCTATCGGCAAAAAAATATCCGAGAACGAGCGGCAGGCTGCTGATTAAAGTACCGCCAGAACCTGCGGAATCTAACCTGGCTTATACCCTCCTACTTTAAATTATAGTTTGTAAAACTTGCTTTAAACCGGGCGCGTGCCCGCTAATTACCCAGCGGGTTCTTTACTAACAAACAAGCGGTTATCATGGGGCAACATAGTGATGGTTCATCACTGATGATGGCTGATATAAAAAACACGCTGGCGCGGGCGAATGACACAGGACGTTTTCCTGCTGCCGGATAAAAAAACAGACGCCGATCGACAACCGAACCTGCGTCAGAGTAATCCGAATCGCCTTTTCATGTGAAGGGCAATCAAAACCAGCTTTGAATGGAGATACTTAATTGACCAAGAAAGTGAACTGGAATCCCGCTGACCCTTCCCGTCTGTTTTACCAGACACGGCAACGCCGCCCCCTGCTCGATCGGGCTGAAGGCGTGTATATGTGGGACCGCAATGGCAAGCGCTACCTGGATGGCAGCAGTGGCGCCATGGTTTCAAACATCGGTCATAGCAACCCCCGCGTGCTCGACGCCATGAAGCGTCAGATGGAACGCTCGACTTTTGGCTACCGACTGCACTTCGAGAACGAACCGGCAGAACACCTGGCCGCCCAGCTTGCTGAACTCAGTCCTGAAGGGCACGACAAAGTGTTCTTTGTTTCTGGCGGCTCAGAGGCCGTGGAAAGTTGTTTGAAGCTGGCCCGGCAGTACGCGTTTACTGCCGGTCAGCAATCGCGCTGGCGGGTTATTTCGCGCGCGCCTTCGTACCATGGTTCAACACTTGGTGCTCTGGCGGTGACCGGTTATTGGCCGCTCAATGAACCCTTCATGCCAATGATGCAGGGCATGCCCTCGATTGCCGCGCCACGTTGTTACCTTGACCGCGACAACCTGAGCGAGGACGAGCGCGGCTTGCGTTACGCCAATCTGTTGCGTGAAAAGATAATCGAGGTGGGTCCAGAGACAGTGCTGGCTTTCATCATGGAGCCAGTGGGTGGTGCATCTACCGGCGCACTGGTCGCGCCGGACAGCTACTACCCTCGCATCCGGGAGATATGCGACGAGTTTGGTATTTTGCTGATTTTCGATGAGGTAATGAGCGGGTCTGGCCGAACCGGTCGTTACTTTGCGGCGGAACATTGGCAGGTCAAGCCCGACATTACCGCTTTGGCGAAGGGCCTGGGTGCCGGTTATGCGCCGTTGGGAGCTATGCTGGCCGACAACAAGATTATCGACACTGTTCTCAACGCCGGCGGTTTTCAACATGGCTACACCTATGCCGGGAACCCGCTAGCCTGCGCTGCCGGTCTCGCTGTCACACAGGAAATACTGGAAAACGACCTGCTGTCGCACGCCGCTACCGTGGGTGACTTGCTGAAGCGGGAGTTGGAAGGTCTGATGGATGATTACGCCTTTATTGGCGACGTTCGCGGCAAGGGCTTGTTACTGGCCTTTGAGCTGGTGGCCGACCGGGAAACGATGCAGTCACTGCCGGCGTCTTTCAATGCCTATTCGCGGTTGGTGGAGTTGGCCTATGAAAATGGACTGATCATTTATTCACGACGCACCCGAAATGGTATTGAAGGCGATCATTTCCTGGTTTGTCCGCCAATGATCACCACGCCTGAACAAGTCGGCGAAATTATGGCGATGTTACGGGTCAGCCTGGATGCCTTCCAGGAAGAGCTGACGCAGGCCGGAATCAGGGTATGAAAATAGCAGGCCATACTGAGCAAGCCCGGCAGTATTCACTACAGGGGTTTCATAATGGTTAGGTTATCTTTTAATTTGGCGGGTTTTGCGGCGCTGGTCTTGTGGTTTTATGCCGGCCCGGCAGGGGCTTATCTTGATGTGTCGGATGCCAGTGTGCAGAAACTGGAGAACGGCCTTACGGTGATCGTGCTTGAAGAGCCTGGTTTGCCGGTGGTCAGTGTGCAGATGCTGTACAAATCGGGTGCCCGCAATGAGGTCACCGGCGCGACCGGACTGGCACATTTCATGGAGCATATGGCGTTTCGGGCATCGGAGAATTTCCCGGATACCGATCTGGTCAGCTCCATTTACGCGGTGGGCGGGGAGTGGCACGGTTATACCTGGCTGGATCAGACCACATATTTTGAAACAACGCCCGCAAAGCACCTTGAACTGCTGCTGCGGATTGAAGCCGACCGTATGGCGCGGCTGAAAATCCCCGAGGCTGACGTCGATTCGGAGCGCGGCGCGGTACTCACCGAAATGCATGGCTACGAGAATGATCCTACATCCGTGCTGCACGACAATGTCTTGTATGTTTCCTTTCTGGCGCATGCTTACCGTAACAATACGATTGGCTGGGAAGACGATATCGCCAATATCACCCACGCACAGTTGGTCGCTTTTTACTCCCGGCACTATCAACCCGCCAATGCCGTGCTTGCTATCGTCGGCGACATCAATGTGGACAATGCCATGCGTCAGGCGCGACATCATTTTGCCAGCATTGAGGGGCGCGCAGTCGTGCCGGTGCCGCATACAGCAGAGCCGCAGCAAACCGGCGAGCGCCGTATTCGCCTGCAGGGTGCGCTGGATCAAAAATACTTCAAAATTGCCTACCGGGCGCCATCGGTCGGCAGTCCTGACTATGCCGCTTTTTTGCTAGCCCAGGAGTTGCTCGCTGCGAGCTCCGGGGTCAGTTTTCTGCAAAATGACTGGGGCACGCCTGTGCGGCCGGGTTCGGCGCTTGCCGGCATCAGTGATGACCTGGTGACATGGTTTCCGCCGTCAGCACAAAATTATGTCTTCACCATTGGCGGATCGGTGCCTGTTGATCGTAACGAGGGTGCCGTTGAAAGTGCCATTGATGGACGTATTCAAGGTCTTTTGGCGCAATTCGGTGAAGGTGGAAAAGACAGTACGGCTTTGCTCGAGAAGGCCCGCCAACAGGTGTTGCGCGAGCTCATTTTCGATGTCCAAACGACCGAGGACGCCGCCCACCAGTTGGCGTTTTTTGCCGGTTTGGATGCGCTGAAAGTGTTGCAGGAGTTGCCGAAAGCCCTGCAATTGGTTGGGGTACAGGATGTGCATCGCGTGCTTAACCGTTACCTTGGTGCTGAAAAGCGCACCATCGGGTGGTATGTGCCCACGGCGGCAGAAGAACCCGTTGAAAAACAAGCTGCCAGTTCTGTGGTTCTGCAGACCGATGCCCAGCCCCGCAGCAAACCATCTACACCTGCCCTGAAACATGCCGCGGCGCCCGCGCGTCTGCAACGCCTGTCGAACGGCACTCCCGTTATCCTGCGTCCATCGACCCTTTCATCCACCGCGATGCTCAAGATGATTGTTCCTTCTGCCGATTTCACACTGCCCGCTAATGTCAGCCAGAGCGAACCCGCGCGAGGGCTTTCTTCAATCGATTTTGAACGGCTTTCTTCAGAAGTGGGGCCGGCTATCACGCAGGCTCGTGCACTGTTGGATACGGCGACACCTCTCGGCGAAGAACAGGCGAGTGACGCGGCTGGTCCAGCGGCGCTGCTCGAGCGCGCTTTTAATGACATTCTGAGGCTACCGCGCACTGCGGTAAAACCAGCCACACCTCTGTTACTGGTTTTGAGCGGCGATATTGATCCCGCCGTTGAATTAAAACGTTTGGAAAGCAGTTTCGGAAGTTTACCGGGCGCTGTGTGGTCGCGACCGCCGTTACTTGATCCACCACCCGCCGTGGATATCGAAAAAAACACCGTTTTTTCAATCGCGCAGGAGCAACTCGGTTACCTGGTGCGTGTGCCCAATCGTGAGGACGACGCCGCCATTGCGTGGCAGTTAACGCTGTATGTGCTTAATCACGGCTACGAAGGCCGGCTTGGCAAAGAAGCGATTAGCCGTCGCGGGCTCGTTTACTACATTGATACCGCCTACCACACCGATGGGCGCAATGACTGGATCACAATGAGTACCGGGGTTGATGCCGACAAGCTGCCGGTGATGAAGGATTTGTTCCGCGCCGAATTGGACCGGCTGCTGGCAAGCCCACCATCTGTTGCCGAGCTTGAAGAGGCCAGGGCCCACCTTTTAGGGCGTTTTGACAGTGCTGCCCAAAGCAACCTTGATCTTGCGGACAGCCTCACCCGTCAGTGGGTTTTGCATGGTGGGTTGCTTGGTCGTGCCGAGTTTTTAAGAAAACTGGAGGGCGTCACCCGACAGGATATTATCGATTTGCTGCCGGCCTTTACGAGCGGCTCTTTTGTCTCAATAAGAAACCCATAGATCAGCGCAGGCGCGCACCCATCGTGTGACGGGCGCGCTTTGCTGAATATTGCGGTTATACGGTTTTTGCTTCTGCTTCTGTTTCCAGTGTCTGCGGTTCTTCCAACGGTGTAATTTTGAAGTTGGTGATGCCGTACACAATGGCGATGATCGGATTGAATATGTTGAGGAAAGCAAACGGCGCGTATGCCAGTGTCGGCACTCCCAGCGTGGCCGCCATAAAGGCACCACACGTATTCCACGGGACCAGTGCCGAGGTCATCGTACCGGCATCTTCCAATGTCCGGGACAGGTTTTGCGGCGCCAGTTTGCGGCGCGCAAATTCCGCCCGGTACATTCTGCCCGGCAGAACAATCGCGATGTACTGGTCGGCCGCAATGACGTTCATGCCAATGGCGGTGAGCACCGTGGTGGCGATCAGCGAGCCCGTGCCGCGAACGCCTTTGAGTAGTGCGTCGACGATACGTTTCAAAAGTCCTGTGTGTTCCATTACACCGCCAAAACACATTGCCGACATGATCAGCCAGACGGTGTTGAGCATGCTGGACATACCGCCTCTGGATAGCAGTTGATCCAGGGAGGCATCGCCCGTTTCTATTTGAAAACCGTCGGCTAATGCCATGAACAAGGCTTTGACGCTTGCGGCAGTTTCCTGCAGCGAACCATCGGGGTTTCCAAAATTCTGTACCAGTTCAGGTTGCCAGATCAGTGCTACCACACAGCCCGCCAGGGCGCCGACAGCGATGGTGGGGACGGCAGGCACTTTGCGCATGGCCAGTCCCAACAACAGTACTAACGGCAGTATGGTTGGCCAGGCGATGGTGTAGTTGTCGTTGAGAATATTGCGCGCGGCTTCGATGCTTTCGATGGGTGCCTGGACCGTTTCGCTGTTTAGCCCGATAAAGGAAAAAAGCACCATGGAAATTACAAATGAAGGGCCGGTGGTCCATAGCATGTGTTTGATGTGGACAAACAGATCAACACCCACCATGGCGGGTGCGAGATTCGTAGTATCTGAAAGCGGTGACATTTTGTCGCCGAAATAAGCACCCGAAATAATTGCGCCTGCCGTAATCGGGGCAGAAAGCCCCATGATTTGGGCAATGCCCATCAGGGCTAGACCCACGGTGCCTGCCGTGGTCCATGAACTGCCGATGGATACCGCAACCAAAGAGCAGATAATGAGCGACGCCGGGTAAAACCAGGAAGGCTCAAGTATGCCCAGCCCAAAGTAAATGACCGTCGGTGCCGTGCCTGCCAGCATCCAGCTACCGATCAGTGAACCCACTGCCAGCAGAATCAGGCACGCTTTCAGCGCCAGCGAGATACCCTCTACCATGGCCTGTTCAAGGTCGATCCATTTATCCCCAAGATACAGGCCAACAATCGACGCAACGCCAGCCGCCAGCATCAGGGCAATCTGGTTGGGGCCATAAGATGAGTTATCGCCGAAAAGGGTAACCGAGCCAGCCAGCATGCACATCAGAAACAGCAGTGGTGTTATTGCCAGCCAAAGAGGTATCGGAGTTTTTTGAGTTTTTTCAGTCATCGTTTTTATTACTTTTCTTGTTTGATGGGTGAACGTGTAACACGTGCTTTTTATTTCAAAGACATTGTTTAGGGTAGCTCGACACGCGCTCGGCTTCCCACATTGCTGCATCAAATACTGCCGGGCTTTCAGCTTGGCAGGGAATAAGTATAACTGTTTGGCAGCGCAACGAGGGCGCCGCTCCTTTATCCACCTGCGTTGATGTTTCTTCTTGCTGCGCCGCGGACTGCAACCGTTATGGTTTGTGGTCAGTCACGCCAGAAAGCCGGAGAAAACAGAACCAGCAATGTGAAAATTTCCAATCGGCCCATTAACATGGCAAAACTCAGGATGAGTTTGGCGGGTGAGCTCAGGCTCGCGTAATTTGCGCTGACATCGCCCAGGCCGGGGCCGAGGTTGGTTATGCAGGCGGCCGCTGCGGAATAGGCGGTAACCGGATCCACCCCCACACCATTGAGGAAGATGGTGATCATTACGAAACTGGCCACATACAAAAAGAAGAAACCCCATACCGCGTCCATAACCGTGGCAGATGTTTTTTTGCCGCCAATTTTGACCGGAATAACGGCATTCGGGTGAATTAATCTGCGAATTTCACGGGCCGCCTGGCGGTACAGCAGCATGACACGGATTACTTTCATGCCGCCACAGGTGCTGCCGGCACAACCGCCGATGAAGGCCATACAGATCAGCATGATGGGAAGAAAACCCGGCCAGATTGAAAAATTAGCGGTGCTAAATCCGGTAGTGGTCATTACCGACACAACCTGAAAAGTTGCGTAGCGAGCAGACTCGGGCAGCGATTCGTAGGTACCTTCCAGATAAAGTGAAATGGTTGTCAGGGTGGCGAATAACAGCAACAGCGTCGCATAAACCTTGAGTTCGGGGTCCTGAAAATAAGGCTGTGTACTGGCGCGTTTCCAGGAGGTGAAATGAATGGCGAAATTGACCCCCGCAACCACCATGAAAAAGGTTGCTATTATTTCCAGAATAGGACTGTCAAACCAGGCAAAACCGGCGTCATGCGTTGACATGCCGCCAATAGCAACGGTGCTGAAAGCGTGGCCAACGGCGTCAAATAAACTCATGCCGCCAAGCCAATATGCAGCAGCGCAAAAAACGGTGATGCCAAGATATATCAGCCATAACGCCTTGGCGGTTTCGGTGATGCGCGGTGTGAGTTTACTGTCTTTTAGCGGTCCTGGTGTTTCCGCGCGGTAGAGTTGCATACCACCGATGCGCAGCATGGGCAGGATGGCGACAGCCAATACCACGATTCCCAGCCCGCCCAGCCATTGAAGCTGTTGCCGGTAGTACAGGATACCGCGGGGCAGCATGTCTATATTGGTCAATATGGTGGCACCCGTTGTGGTGAGTCCGGACATGGACTCGAAAACGGCATCTACATAAGAGATTTCAGGGTGTACCAGCAAAAGAAACGGCAATGCTCCAACCAATGCAAGTGAGAGCCAGCATACCGCAACAATCAGAAAGCCTTCACGCAGACGCAGTTCTTCGTGAACATTGCGTACCGGCAGGAAAATCGCTAACCCAATGAGCAAGAGCGTGATGGCGCTGACCAGGAACAAGTGCGTCGTACCATCCTGGTACCACAAGGATACGAGCATGGGCGGGATCATCATCAGGCTTGAGCAAGCGATGAGGAAGCCCAGTATTCTCTGAACGGTAGCCGTTCGACGGTGCTTCATACAAACGTCGCGCTGACCTGAAAGAGTCGCTCTACTGCGTGAATTTGTTTCTTGTCCGGCACGAACAACAACACATGATCATGTTCTTCGATCACGGTGTCATGGTGAGCGATAATAACGTCCTCATCTCTGACGATGCCAATGATGCTGGTGCCGTTGGGCAGGTCCAGTTCTTCAATGGAGCGCCCCACAACTTTTGAACTGTGCCGATCGCCAAGGGCGATCGCTTCGATCGCTTCTGCGGCACCGCGCCTGAGGGAATGCACCTTCACGATGCTGCCCCTGCGGATGTGTGCCAGCAACGCGCCAATGGTAATCTGTTGTGGCGATACAGCGATGTCGATGGTGCCGGATTCCATCAGGTCGACATAAGAGGGCCGGTTGATGATGGCAATAACCTTTTTCGCGCCCATGCGTTTAGCCTGTAACGCGGACAGAATATTGGCTTCGTCGTCGTTGGTAAGTACACAGTAAACATCGGTACTTTCAATAGCTTCTTCCCGAAGCAGGTTGGCATCGGTACAGTCACCCACCAGCACGATGGTCTTGGACAGGTCTTCAGCGATGGACTCGGCCCTGACAACATCGCGTTCGATCACTTTTACATGGTGGGCGCGTTCCAACCGGCTTGCCAGATTTTTTCCGATATTGCCGCCACCGGCCAGAATAACGCGGCGGATGGGGCTGTCCATCGGTCGGAGTTCCTTCATGACCGCACGGATGTCGCGCTTGGCAGCGAGGAAGAATACCAGATCGTTTTCTTCGATAACCGTATCGCCCTTGGGCAGTATCAGCACGCCTTTGCGGTAAATAGCCGCAAGCCTGGCATCGGAGTGCCCCGGCATGTGTTGTCGTAGCGTATGCAGTTTTTGGCCCACCAATAAACCGCCGGCCTCCGCGCCCGTGGCGACAAGTTGGGCTCTTCCATCCGCGAAATCGAGCACTTGCAGTGCGCCGGGGTACTCAATGAGACGTGAAATGTATTGGGTTAACAGCAGTTCCGGGCTGATCAGCACATCGACCGGTGTGTGTTCACGATGGAAGATCTCGGGCCGGTCGGTATAGGCCGCAGCACGTACGCGGGCTACGCGGGTAGGGACGTTATACAGGGTATAGGCAATTTGACAGGCCGTCATGTTAACTTCATCTGAGTTGGTTAACGCGATGACGAGATCCGCGTCTTCGATACCCGCTCTTTCCATGACTTTAGGGTGCGAGGCATGACCCAGCACGCTGCGTATATCCATCTGATCCTGAAGCTCTTTCAGCCGTTGCTGGTCGATATCAACAATGGTGATGTCATTGTCTTCGTGAACCAATGCGTTGGCCACTGTGGAGCCAACCTGTCCCGCACCTAGAATGACTATTTTCATGAATTACTCACTGACTTGGGATCAATTCCCAGTGAACGAAGTTTCCGGTACAGGTGGGTTCTTTCCATCCCTACCGACTCTGACAATTTACCGACGCTGCCGCCAGCCTTGGTGAGTTGGTGTATCAGGTACTCACGCTCAAATTGCTCCCTTGCCTCACGTAATGGCAGGTCGAACAGACCCTCGTGACCGGAGCTCGCGGAAGTCGCACTGGCTGTGCTCTGGCTCAACGCGTCATCAATTTCCTGTGTTGCTATTTCCCCTTGCCCGCCCAGCACCAGCAAGCGCTGGATCAGGTTGCACAATTCACGCACGTTACCCGGCCAGCTATGGTTACGCATCCGGTTCTGTACGGATACCGAGAATGAGCGGTAAGGCAGGTTTTCCTGATTGGTGAACCAGTCGGAAAAATATCTGATCAATTCCGGTATGTCTTCGGGCCGATCACGCAAAGAAGGTACCTTCAAAGGCAGCACATTCAAGTGGAAGTACAATGGGCCGGGTACTTTTCCTTCCTTGACCAGGCGCTCGAGGTTTTCAGCAGCGCTACAAATGATACGGCATGACAATGGTTTGAGTCCGGTGCCGCCTTGCGGCGTATAACCTTTCGACTCGATCACGTTGCTGAGCATCTCCAACGTGGCAATCGGGAGTTTGTGTAACTTGGGTATGAACAGGACGCCGCCCGCGGCCTGGTCGAGTAATCCTTCAGTCGCCTGGCTATTCATCACGGAGCCAAACAGATAACTGCAGGCGTTTTCACCACTGGCCTGGCTGTGGTCAAGCATGACCATTTCGCCACTGGCATTTGATAATTGATAGATATAGCGAGCCACTGTTTCCCGGCCGCTGCCGCTTTCACCGGTAATCATGACGGGTGACGCATTTTGTGCGGCCTGCTTGGCATTGTTGCGTAGTAACTTCATCGCTGCGCTGTTGCCGAGCGGTTCCAAATGCTGCAGGCTTTGGGCCGGCTGTTCTGTGTTTTTGGCGCTCGGCCTTGATTCCAGTGCCTTGCGTACCGTGGCGAGTAATTTAGCCAGTGACAATGGCTTTTGGACAAAGTCGAATGCGCCGAGCCGGGTCGCCTCAACAGCCGTTTCCAGAGTTCCGTGTCCTGACATGATCACGACTTGTGATTCGAGATTACCGGATTCAGACCACTCTTTCAGAAGTGAGATGCCGTCAATGTCAGGCATCCAGATATCGAGTAAGACCAGGTCGGGTTTTTGTTGTGCGTAGGCTATGCGCGCACTTTCGCCGTCTTTTGCTACCTGAACAGAATAACCCTCGTCTTCAAGGATCTCCCGTACCAGATGTCGAATATCAGGCTCATCATCAACGACTAGTATTTGGGCTTGTGACATAGCTTGTTAACGTGGTGTGGTAAGGAAACAACAGAATACCCCAATGGGCCTGCGAGTCAACAAGCAGTTTCATGCTCAGAGCGTTATTTTACGGGCGGTACACCAAAGTGCCGAATTTCATCGCTCCGACCCCACGGGCCGGAGCGAAAATCATTACAAGGAGGGCAGGTTAACGGCCTCTTTTGCCACCAGGAAGTCTACGACGTCCAGCATGGCATCAAAATCAGGTACGTCCTTGTTGCCGACGATCCGGTATTTGCGATTGACCACGAGGCTGGGGGTGCCGGTGATTCCGAAAAGCTGGGCATCACGCTGGCTTTTTCGCAGCTGACTGTCTGCCGCAAATGACTGGAAGTTCGCAATAAAAGCCGACCTTGTCACGCCAAAGCCAGAGTAGAAGTCTGCCAACTCATCCATGCTGCGGAATTTCTTCCCCTGCTTCCAGATGGCATCCATCATGCCAATGTGACTTTCTTCAACGATGCCCATCATCTCTGCGGCGATATATCCGCGGGCCATCATTTCCCATGACTTGCGGCCAAACGCGACCGAAATCCGGTTCAGCTTGACGTTATCTGCTTTTTTCTTCTTCCAGCTTTGCATATAAGGCTCGAAGGTATTGCAGTGGGAGCAGGCGTAACTGAAGATCTCGGTAACCTCAACGTACGCAGCGCCGGTTTGCGCGGGAACCTGATCGATCTTGAAGAAGTGAACGCCTTCCTGGTACTTGTCTTCTTGCGCGGTGGCAAGCTGACTGCCGATTAACAGGCTCAAAGCAAGCAGTGCTTTATACATCATTATTTAATTCTCCACATGTTGGTCTTGAAGGCTAACAGACCCCGTCAGGCGTCCGTTGTTCCATTTTGCCTTATTGTTCAATTACTCTACGGCGTGCAAACCCTGGATGTAATTCGCCACTGCCGCAATTTCTGCGTCGGTTAACCGGATAGCAACTTCGGTCATGATTTTGCTGCTGGAGTCATCTTCACCCCAGGTTTGTCCTGAACGGAAACCGCTGAGCATTTTTGCAGAATAGACTTCGTGCTGTCCGGCAAGCGCAGGGTAACCGGCAAGCGGGTTGCCTTCACCGGCGGGTCCATGACAGGACAAGCAAGCCGGTATATCTTTTTCGGCGTTGCCGCCGCGGTAAAGTTTTTCACCAACTTTACGCAAAGCTTCATCAGCCAGGCCAGCCTTGATGTTTTGGGTTGCATAGTAAGCAGCAATGTCGGCCATATCGGCTTCGGAAAGCCCGATGACAATGCCAGCCATTTCAGGAACTGTTCGTTGACCACCCTTGATCAGAGCAAGCTGACGCTCAATATAACTGGCATGCTGACCGGCCAATTTGGGCCAGTTTGGAACAGCGCTGTTTCCATCGGCACCGTGACAGGCTGCGCATATGGCGACTTTGCCTTGTCCGGCAGTCGCGTCACCTGCTGCAAAAACAGGCATAGAGGCTAACAGTGTCAGTCCGATGGCGAATTGCAATATATGCTTCATTTCGTACTCTCCAGGAATGTTTGCGTACAATGACCGAAATGGCTGGCTATTATCCCGATTAAGGTCGATGCGTTCCAGCCTAAATACAGAATATTATGAGAAAATTACATTGAAAATAATCAACCCGTTCCGAATAGCCCAATATGTACTCAGTGCTCACGAACTGAAACAGTTGCCTAAAGACGAAGGTATCGAGGTAGCGATAGCCGGTCGTTCCAATGCTGGCAAATCAAGCGCTATCAACACGCTGGCCGATCAGAAAGGGCTGGCTCGAACCAGTAAAACCCCCGGTCGCACCCAGCAGATCGTCATCTTTGAGCTGGATGAGGGCCGTCGCATCGCTGACCTGCCGGGTTATGGCTATGCAAAGGTACCACTTAAGCTTAAGGCGCATTGGAAAACCGTCATGGAGCGATATTTTCAAACCCGCAAATGTCTGCGCGGCGTGGTGCTGGTTATGGATATACGCCACCCCATGCGTGAGTTTGATGAGCAAATGCTGAGCTGGTGTCAGGCGGCCGGCACGCCCTGCCACATCTTGCTGACCAAGTCAGACAAGCTCAAACGCGGCCCGGCACAATCTACCCTGCTTAAGATCAAGCGTGATTTACCGCCCATTGCCAGCATCCAGGTCTTTTCTTCCCTTAATAAGACCGGGTTGGAACAGCTGGTCGAAAAGCTTAGCAATTGGTATGAGTATGACCACAAAGAGGGTTAAAATTAACACCTGCAACAACAAGGCAACGACACAGGACAAATAGCATGAGCTTTCCTTATATCCGTATGCGCCGGATGCGCGCAGATGACTTTTCCCGTCGACTGATGCGTGAAACGGTATTAACCCCGGACGACTTCATCTGGCCGGTATTTATTATCGAAGGTGAAGATCGCATTGAAAAAGTAGAGTCGATGCCGGGCGTTGAGCGTATGACCATCGACCGCTTGTTGGTACAAGCGGGTGAATGTGTGCGTTTGGGTGTTCCCGCCATCGCTTTGTTTCCGGTCACCGCCCCCGAAGCGAAAACCGACGACGCCTGCGAAGCCTGGAACCCACAAGGTCTGGCACAACGTGCGGTGCGCGCGCTGAAAAAAGCTTACCCCGAACTGGGCGTCATGACCGACGTGGCGCTGGATCCCTTTACCAGCCATGGTCAGGATGGGCTGATGAATGAAGACGGCTACATTGTTAATGATGAAACCGTTGAAGCATTGGTGAAGCAGGCCGTTTCACACGCAGATGCCGGTGCGGATATTGTTGCGCCATCCGACATGATGGACGGACGCATTGGCGCCATTCGTGAAGCACTTGAAGACGCGGGTCATATCAACACACGCATACTGGCCTATTCAGCCAAGTACGCTTCCGCCTTTTACGGACCATTCAGAGATGCGGTTGGCTCTGCGGGTGCATTGGCAGGCGGTAACAAGTACACCTACCAGATGGACCCGGCCAATTCTGACGAAGCGATCGCCGAAGTGGCGCTGGACCTGGAAGAGGGTGCGGACATGGTCATGGTCAAACCCGGCATGCCGTATCTTGATATCGTGCGGCGGGTTAAAGAAGAGTTCGGCGCGCCGACCTATGTGTACCAGGTATCCGGTGAGTACGCGATGCTCAAGGCTGCTTCCATTAATGGATGGCTTGACGAGCAAGCGGTTGTGATGGAAGCCCTGACCAGCATCAAGCGTGCGGGTGCCGACGGCATATTGACCTATTACGCGTTGCAGGCAGCAGAGTGGATCAGGGCCAGGAACTGATTAAACTGGCTCTGTTTGGACAGCCGATCAAGTCATCGCTGTCGCCGTTTATCCAGCGGATGTTTGCGGCCCAGTTTGGGCTGAATATAGAGTTTCAGCGTATCGAGACCGGTGCCGGCGGGTTCCCGCGGGCGCTGGAAAAGTTTCGCCGTCATGGTGGTGTCGGATGCAATGTCACCTTGCCGTTAAAGCGTGATGCCTGGCAGTTAGCGAGTGGCGCGTCGCCCGCAGTCATCCAGGCGCAAGCGGCCAATACGTTGATTTACAAGCCTGCCACAGGTTGGTTTGCGCACAATACAGATGGTGCCGGATTAATTGCCGATTTGATTGGTAATCATGGCATCGATCTTGCAGGCCAGCGGCTACTGTTGCTGGGTGCGGGTGGTGCCGCGGCGGGAGTTTTGGGCCCGTTGTTACAGGCAGGCCCGCGCGAAGTGGTGCTGGTCAACCGCAACCTTGAGCGCGCGGAAATGCTGTCCGCGCGGTTCGAGGGCGGTGGCAAAATCAATGTTACCAACTGGGCGGACCTGCACACGCTGGGTAGCTTTAATGTGGTCATCAACGCCACTTCACTGGGCCACCAGGGTGAGGCTCCGCCGTTGCCAGCGTCAGTTTTTGCGCCCGCTGCCGTGTGCTATGACCTGAACTACTACAAAGCCAGTTTGCCGCTTAAAGCATTGTGCGAAAATCGGGGTTGCGCCTATATTGACGGGTTGGGCATGCTGGTAGAGCAGGCCGCCAAGAGCTTTTTTATCTGGAGCGGCAAGCGGCCCGACAGCAGCCTGGTTACCACGGCATGCAGGACACGCGAGTTGACCGGTTAACCGCCCTTGACCGGAATAGCACAAGACCAGTCCACAGCCTTTCTTAAGCCCGCTTTCACCACGTATATCATGCTCATAACCCTGTTCCATTCAGGTGGGTCCGGCGGTTTACTTTGGGCAAAACCGTGAATAAATGGTGATCCAATAACAGGGTCAGCCAACCTCAGAAAAATCCAATTCAGTCGCCTATACTTGAAGAGATACATACATCTTTTTCAGTTCTTAATTAGCCGAAATTGCGCTATTCAGCTATAAGCGCGTAAAGGCCCTGATTCTGTTGGAGGTTTTAGATGAAACGTATTGGCTCAATTATCCTGTTGGCCTTGTCCCTGGTGATGTTGCAGGGTTTGGTCATGGCATCCGTCAGCACAATTCCCAAGGACTTGACGGCGGAATCAGCCAAGTGCATTGGCTGCCATAAAAAGCACACCCCATCCATCGTTCAGCAATGGGGCATCAGCAAACACCACGGCGCCAATGTCGGGTGTTATGAATGTCATCAGGCTGACCCCGGCGACGTTGATGCTTATATGCATCAGAAACAATTGATTTCGATCATCGTCTCGCCCAAGGACTGTGCAAATTGTCATGAATCGGCCGTACAGGAAATGACAGAATCCCATCACGCCAAAGCTGCGCGTATTCTCGGCTCGCTTGATAACCTTCTGGCTGAAGTGATCGAAGGTAACAATGGCCTTATTACCCCGGGCTTTCCCGAGGGCAATTCAGCTGCCGCGGTCAATGGTTGCTGGCAGTGTCATGGCTCACAGGTCAAGGTGATCGGAGACGGTAAACTTGACCCGGCCACGTGGCCGAATACCGGCATTGGCCGCATCAATCCGGATGGCACTGAAGGTGCGTGTTCGGCGTGCCACTCCCGTCATGCTTTTTCTATTGAGCAGGCCAGAAACCCTGAAAACTGCGGCAAGTGCCACATGGGTCCGGATCATCCGCAGATCGAGATTTATGAAGAGTCCAAACACGGTATCGCTTTCCATGCCAACAAGGACAAGATGAACCTCGATAGCTCCAAGTGGGTGGTTGGTGAAGATTACGACGCGGCGCCCACCTGCGCGACCTGTCATATGAGCGCTACCCGTAAACAGCCTGTAACTCACGATGTTGGTTCCCGCATCAGCTGGAATAACCGGCCCGCGGTTTCGATTCGTCCTGAGAAATCCGATGCCAAAATGGGCTTGGCCAGTGCCAACGTCAGCTGGGAAACCCGTCGCGATAATATGAAAGACGTCTGTTCTGCCTGTCACAGTGGCTCGTATATTGACGCTTTCTACATCCAATACGATGGCCTGATTGATCTGTACAACGGCAAATATGCCCTGCCGGGTCTCGAATTGATGGCTGCTGCCAAACCGTTGCTCAAGCCTGCGAGTTTCAGCAACAAGATCGACTGGATATGGTTTGAGCTTTGGCACCATGAAGGCCGGCGTGCGCGTCACGCGGCATCCATGCAGGGGCCTGATTACACGCACTGGCATGGTACCTATGATCTCGCCAAGCACTTTTATACCAAGATGGTGCCCGAACTGGAGCACTTGATCGACGCCGGTATGAGCAGCGGCAAAGAAGCGGAAGCAAAAGTGCTGCAAGCCAAGCTGAATGAGGTTTTGAATTCAGACGACCACAAGTGGTATCTGGACAAACTTGACCCTGAAGAAAAGGCGCGGCGTAAAAAGGCGGCCGCCGAGTTCAAATCACGTTACGAAAACTAAATTTGTTCGCCACCTGAAAAAGGCCTCGCCGGTGCAAGCCGGTGGGGTTTTTTCGTTGGGGTGTTTGAAAAGTTCGCTTTATGGTGTGAAGGCAAAGTACGCCGGTATCGGTCGTTCGCCGGGCAGGACCGCTTTATCAGACTCTGGGCAGAGGTTCTGTCAGGTCGCCTGAGTCATCCAGTTGCGGGTACCTGATATTATGCCGCTGGCAATAATCTGCCACAATCGGGTGCAGCCACTCAAACCGTTGTTGCGCAAGCGTTTCATCATCCAGTCTGCAATGGTCGTACATTCCCGCGCTCTGTCTTTGTCGTTGTGCCTCATAGAGCACAACCGCACAGGCGACCGAGACATTCAGTGACTGCGTGACGCCCATCATCGGCACGCTGATTTGCTGGTCAACAAAAGACAGTGTGGTGTCACTGACGCCAAATAGCTCGGTGCCCAGCACCACGGCAATGGGCTGGGTGTAGTCAATTTCGCGGTAGTCGACAGCCTGCTCGCTCAAATGGGCGGCCACCAGCTTGAAGCCTTGCGACTTGATGTGCGCGCAGGCTTCTGCAGGGTTTGCATGGGTTTTGATGCGCATCCATTTTTCGGCCCCCTGCGAGGTGTTCCAGTGCGTACGCACGGAATCATCTCCCGGCAGCACATGCATTTCGTTGATACCCACGGCATCGCAATTGCGCACCATGGCGGAAAAATTTCGTGGCTTGTGCAGGTTTTCCGCAAAGACGGTCAGGTCAGGTTGGCGCATGGCCAGCACTTCGTCCAGCCTTGCACAGCGCTCCGGCGTCACTGGGCTATCCTGTCATTCAACGCGGGCTGGCTGTGTGTGGGGGGCTGACGAAGGGTCTGCCAGGCATCCGTCACGTTAATGAACGCCTGGAGCAGTAACAACGCGGGCATCACCAATATCAATGATTTGAGTAAAAACAACAGCGGTAAGCCGCCGGCCTCGCGGGAAGTTTCAAGCAGCTTCCACGAGCTGGCGACATAAGGCCAGGCAATGACCAGTAGAAAAATGCAAAACGGCACGAGAAACAACAAGGTGCCGGCAAGGTCAACCAGTGCGCGTTTGCGGTCTGACATGTCAGCATAGAAAATATCCACGCGGACATGCCCATCCTGTTGCAATGTCCAGGCCGCGACGATGGTAAACACGGCTACGTGGAGGTAGATCAGGGTTTCCTGCAGCCATATCCAGCCCAGGTTGAAGCCATAACGCAAAATGACAATGGTAAAAGTCAGCAATACCATCACCAGCGTCAACCAGGCCACGGACTTTCCACACAGCGCGATAAAATTACGCAAAACAGGGTAGCTTGAACCAGCTGGCTGGCGGGAGGGTTTTACCACTCCTTCACTTTCCAGTAGACCGGCCTGACGGGGTTCATTTTTCTGTCGGACTCGCGTAACTCAAGCTGCCCGTCGCCATCTTCATCGAGATAATAATAGGCTGGGCCTTTTACCGGCGTAATTTTAATCATGTAGGTACGGCCGTTCTGACTGTACTCTTCAATGCGTTGTCCTTCCCGTTCGGTGATGGTTACGGTGGGCTCTATTTCTTCACCCGACACTTTGGGCGGAATTGGTGGTGGTTCTGCAGGATCGGTTGTGTCAGCAGCTTGTTGATGGGCTGTTGCAACACCGCAGAACAGCACAGCTGCTGCAGCCAGGGTTATCCATGTGTGTTTCATTTGCATCGCTCTCTCAAAGGCAGGTTGTCAATGTTCGTTGATCTCACATCACCCCACACAAGAACCGGGTGGTTCATGCGGGGGTTTTTCGATATTCTCAGCATACCAGACCGGAATAACGGAGTCTGGATTACATTGGGAGTTAGTTCCACCTATGAGCGCTAAAAAAATCCTCTACCTGGTCGATGGATCTTCATACATTTACAGGGCGTACCACGCGCTCCCCAATCTGACCAATTCTGCGGGTGAGCCCACGGGTGCATTGCTTGGCGTGGCCAATATGTTGCGGCGCCTGCTCAAAGATGCCGAGTCGGAAAATATCGCGGTGGTGTTCGACGCAAAAGGCCCGACTTTCCGTCATAAAATGTACGACCAGTACAAGGCCAACCGGCCGCCGATGCCGGCGGAGCTCAGTCAACAGGTTGAGTCGATACACGCTTTCGTCAGGCTGCTGGGATTGCCTTTAATTCAGGTTGGGGGTGTGGAGGCCGATGATGTGATCGGCACGCTCGCGGATCGCGCTGCCGCTCAGAAAATGGATTGTGTCATCTCCACCGGCGACAAGGACATGGCCCAACTGGTCAATGATCATGTGTCGCTGGTCAACACCATGACCGATACCCATATGGATGCCGAAGGCGTCGTGGCAAAGTTTGGCGTCAAGCCAGAGCAGATTGTCGATTTTCTAGCCTTGACCGGCGACAAGGCGGACAACATTCCCGGTGTGGAAAAATGCGGCCCCAAGACGGCCGCCAAATGGCTCAACGAATGGCATGACCTTGACGGTGTTATGGCACATGCCGACGGCATGAAAGGCAAGATCGGTGAATATTTACGTCAGGGGCTCGAAATTCTGCCCTTGTCCAAAAAGCTTGCGACCATCAGCCTTGATCTTGAACTGGAGTTGGACATCGACGCGCTCAAACGCGCACAGGTTGATGAGGCCGCGCTGCGGCAATTTTTGCAGCGTTACGAATTCAGCAGTTGGCTGCAGGAACTCGATAAAGAGGGTACTCCAACACCGCCGACCTGTGAGTTAAGTTACACCACGGTTTTGGATATGGAGTCGTTTAAGCAGTGGGTGGAAAAGTTGCAGGCAGCCGACCTTGTTGCCTTTGATACCGAGACCACCAGTCTTGACGCAATGCAGGCGGAGTTGGTGGGTTTGAGCTTTGCTATAGACCCCATGGAGGCGATTTACATACCGGTGGGCCACAATTACCCCGGCGCGCCCGTGCAACTGGACCGTAAAACAGTGCTGGAAGCCCTTAGGCCGCTGCTGGAAAGCAAGTCAGTCAAAAAGGTGGGCCAGCATATCAAGTACGACATGAACGTCCTTTCACGTTACGACCTGGCGGTTCAGGGCGTCGCCTTTGACACCATGCTGGAGTCTTACGTGTTTAACAGCACCGGCAGCCGCCATGATATGGATTCGCTGGCGCTCAAGTACCTTGGCCACAAGACCACCCATTACGAAGACATCGCCGGCAAAGGTGCCAAGCAGATATCTTTCAGCCAGGTGTCGATTGAAGAAGCCGGGCATTATGCCGCTGAAGATGCCGATATTACATTGCGCCTGCACCAGAACCTTTGGCCAAAACTGCAGGCCGAACCTGCACTGGCGAAAGTGCTGTCCGAGCTCGAAGTACCGCTGATACCGGTGCTGGCACGGATGGAACAAGCCGGTGTATTGATTGACGGCAAGCTACTGCTGCAGCAAAGCACTGAGTTGGCCCTGCGTATGATGGAGCTGGAAGGGCAGGCGCATGAAGCTGCCGGCCAACCGTTCAACCTGGGTTCGCCGAAGCAGTTGCAGCAAATTCTTTTTGAAAAGCTGGAGCTTCCGGTGGTGCGCAAGACACCCAAAGGTCAGCCCTCCACCGCTGAAGACGTGTTGAGAGAGCTGGCTGAAAAATACGAATTGCCCAAGTTGATTCTTGAGCACCGCTCTATTTCCAAGCTTAAATCTACCTATACAGACAAACTGCCGGCGCAGATCAACCCGCATACCGGGCGGGTTCATACGTCTTACCACCAGGCGGTGGCAGCCACCGGAAGACTGTCGTCATCCAACCCCAACCTGCAAAACATACCGATACGCACCCCGCAGGGACGCAAAATTCGGCAGGCTTTTATTGCGCCGCCCGGACAGGTGATACTGGCGGCTGACTATTCCCAGATTGAGCTGCGCATCATGGCGCACCTTTCCGGCGACCAAGGCTTGCTCAAGGCTTTTCACGATGGCGTGGATGTGCACAGGTCGACCGCTGGTGAAGTGTTTGCTGAGGCGTACGAAAAGGTCACGGATAACCAACGTCGCGCTGCCAAGGCAATCAACTTTGGCCTGATGTACGGCATGTCGGCGTTTGGGCTTGCGCGGCAACTGGATATCAGCCGCGGTGAGGCACAGGTGTACATGGATACGTATTTTTCCCGTTACCCCGATGTCCAGGCCTTCATGGAGAAAACCCGTGAACAGGCACGTGAGGCGGGTTACGTCGAAACATTGTTTGGGCGCAGGTTATATCTGCCCGAAATCAATGCCAGCAACATGATGCGTCGTCAGGGCGCGGAACGTGCGGCTATCAACGCGCCGATGCAAGGTACGGCCGCCGATATTATCAAGATAGCCATGATCAGCGTGGATAAATGGTTACAGACGAGTCAGCCCGGTGCGCGGCTGGTCATGCAGGTGCATGATGAACTGGTGCTGGAGGTCGAGGAAGATCAGCTGACACATGTTCGGGAGAAGGTGATTGAGCATATGTCGGCAGCGGCGGAGCTTGATGTGCCGCTGGTAGTGGACGCGGGTTATGGGCTCGACTGGGATACGGCGCATTGATGTGCCCAGAATGAGCGCCGGACCAGTGTTGAAGGCTTTGGGGTGATTGAACCAAACAAAATACCATGGGTCTTATGTGTTGACTGTGCATTACAGTCGGGTTCGCTCATCTAGAGTGGACCGTGGGTTCGGTTATCTCCCCCAAGCCGACACCCGTTTTTTAACCCCGCCGGTTTTCCGGTGGGGTTTTTTTATGTCTAACAGGTTTTTACGCGACCTTCTGCTGCCGGGTGTAGCGATGCAAAAGTTTTGTGCCCTGGCGTTAATCCTGCTCTGTGTTGTTGTCTAACGCCAACCAGTCGCGAGGCTCCAGGTAGTTGTAGAGCTCTGCTTCTGCGGAACCGGCTTCCGGGCGGTAGTTATAGCGCCAGCTAACAACAGGCGGCAGTGACATCAGTATCGATTCGGTTCGGCCGCCTGATTGCAATCCAAACAGTGTGCCGCGGTCGTACACCAGGTTGAACTCAACGTAGCGACCACGACGGTAGAGTTGGAAAGCCCGTTCACGCTCACCAAAGGGTGTGTGCTTGCGGCGCTCGACAATAGGACGGTAGGCTTTCAGGTAGCTGCTGCCAATGGCCTGCATAAAGTCAAAGCAGCGGTCAAAACCCCCTTCGTTCAGATCGTCAAAGAACAGGCCGCCGACCCCGCGTGTTTCATTTCTGTGTTTGAGGTAAAAATATTCGTCGCACCATTTTTTATAGCGCGGGTAGACATCTTCACCAAATGGATCGCAGGTGTCTTTTGCGGTTTGATGCCAGAGGGTGATGTCTTCCATGTTGGGGTAATACGGCGTCAGGTCATAACCACCGCCAAACCACCAGATTGGGTCTTCACCACCAGGCTTGTTGGCAATGAAAAAGCGCACGTTGGCGTGACTGGTTGGAATATAGGGATTGCGCGGGTGAATGACCAGGGAGAGGCCCATGGCCTGAAAGTCACGGCCTTCCAGTTCCGGTCTGGCCGCGGTGGCCGAAGGCGGCAGGCGGTTACCAAAAACATGTGAAAAATTAACCCCGGCCTGCTCGAAAACCGCGCCTTGCTCCATGACCCGGGTGCGACCGCCGCCACCGGCCTCGCGATCCCACAAATCTTCTTTGAAGCGCGCGCTGCCGTCTTCCGCTTCGAGGCCGCTACAGATACTGTCCTGCAGTCCAAGTAAATATTGTTTAACCCGTTCAATTGGCATGAATTAGCCCCGTCTGATGATGTTTCCACTTACTAGATCACGAATTTCGCTCGGCTTGTTCGAGCTGCCCAACGGTCCGGCTAAAATACCGCCGATGCGTTGGCCAAAATAACTTTCTACCTCGGCGACGCTCCGTGCCGGCGCTGCCGCTGTATGGTTAGCACTGGATGAAATGAGTGCCGAATCAAACGCCTCGCACAAGTCCCGGCTGGGTCCGTGGGCGGTAATGCGTAAAGCGATGGTTTTATGATTACCCGCTACAAGATCGGACACCCCGGCAGCACGCGGGAATAACCAGGTAACCGGCCCTGGCCAGCTTTGCATGGCCTTGTCGATCAATGTCTGGTCAATGTCAGCGATCCACGGTAGCAGTTGTGAAAACCGGCTTGCAATGAGTACAAAACCCGCCGTTTCAGGTCTGCCTTTCAACTCTATTACCTGGCGAACCGCCGCTTCGTTGGCAGGGTCGCAGCCGAGACCATAAACGGCCTCCGTAGGGTAGGCAATAACGTGGCCGCTACGCAGTTGATCAACTGCGCCGGCAATATCCAACAGTGGTTTGCTAGTCATGATTCAAGTCGCGGCACACGGCTCGCTGCTATTTTTTAGAAACTTTCTTTTTGGTGGCTTTTTTCTTCGCAGTTTTCTTTTTAGCAGTTTTCTTTTTACTGGTCGTCTTTTTCCGCGTTGCTTTCTTTTTAGCGACCTTTTTCTTGGCTGTCTTTTTCTTGCCGCGCTTGCGGTCGGGTGCCGCCGCGATCAGTTCTTCACATTCTGCCTGTGTCAGTGATTTCGGTTCACGATCTTTGGGTATACGCGCGTTTTTATTGCCGTCGGTAATGTAGGGGCCGTAACGGCCTTGCAATACTTCGATGTCGGTGCCTTCAAAAACCCTGATGACGCGATTGGCATCGAACTCTTTTTTCTCAGCAACCAACTCCAGTGCGTGCTCAAGCGTTACTTCAAGCGGGTCAATGTCCTTTAACGAAACGAACTTGCTGTCGTAGCGGATATACGGGCCAAAACGGCCAATGGCCGCAAAGACTTTTTCGCCTTCTGGTGTCAGCCCAAGTTCGCGCGGTAGCTTGAACAGTGCCAGGGCTTCTTCAAATGTAATGGTCTCGAGGCTTTGGCCGGGTCTGAGTCCGGCAAAGGTGGGTTTGTCTTCATCATCGCGGGTGCCGATCTGCGCGTGCGGGCCAAAGGGGCCAACGCGAACAGAAATGGGTTTGCCGGATTTGGGGTCGGTACCCAGTACCCGCGTGCCCTTGGCTTCGCCAGGATCAACGTTCTCGAGTTTCTCGTCCACACGGTCGTGGAACGGCTTCCAGAATGTTTCGAGCAGAGGAATCCAGTCTTTTTCACCGCGCGCCACTTCGTCCAACTCGTCTTCGAGCCGGGCGGTAAATTCGTAATCTACGTATTCGGTGAAATGTTTTTCGAGGAAGCGCTCAACCACACGACCGGTATCGGTCGGTGTGAAGCGGCGGTTTTCAAGCTCCACGTAAAACCGCCTGACCAGTGTGGACATGATGCTGGCGTAGGTTGAAGGCCGGCCGATACCGTACTCTTCCATGGCTTTAACCAGGCTGGCTTCTGAGTAACGTGGTGGTGGTTCGGTGAAGTGCTGTTCTGCGCGTATTTCGTTGAGTTGCAGAATATCGCCTTCCTGCATATCGGGCAGGACACTTTCAGCTTTTATTTCGCGTTCAGGCTTGGATACTTCGTAGGCCGCGAGAAAACCGGGGAAGGTAACGACCGACCCATTGGCGCGGAACCGGGCGCTCTCGCCACAGTTAAACTCAACTCTCACCGTATCCATTCTTGCTGGCGACATCTGGCAAGCCAGCGTGCGTTTCCAAATTAATTCGTACAGGCGGAACTGGTCGTCGCTGAGGCTTGCCTTAATTTTGCTGGGTACCAGCCTGGCAGACGTCGGTCGAATCGCTTCATGCGCTTCCTGTGCGTTCTTCGATTTGGTTTTATAAAAATTCGGTTTTTCCGGCAGGTAATCGTCACCAAACTGAGTGCTGATCTGTGCGCGGATATCGGCAAGCGCGTCATTGGACAGCATGACCGAGTCGGTACGCATGTAGGTGATCAAGCCTTCGGTGTTGCCGTCAATCTCGATGCCTTCATACAGTGATTGCGCTGTGCGCATGGTTTTTTGCGCTGAAAACCTGAGTTTTCGGGAGGCATCCTGCTGCAATGTAGAAGTAATAAATGGCGGTGCCGGTTTGCGTTTGCGTTCTTTGCGGGTAATTTGGTCTGCTTTCAGTTGGCCATTGGCGTCGGCAAGCAATTGTTCCCGTACAGCGTGTGCGCGCTTGTCATCCTGAATATCGAACTGGCGGTATTTATCGCCATCGAGAAACACGAGGTTGGCAGAGAAGGGGTGATCCGCTTTTTGCAGATCGGCTTCAATGGTCCAGTATTCCTGTGCATTGAAGGCTTCGATTTCGCGTTCACGTTCAACAATCATACGCAGGGCTGGGCTTTGTACCCTACCTGCTGACAAACCTGGTTTTATTTTTCGCCACAGCAATGGCGAAAGCGTAAACCCAACCAGGTGGTCAAGCGCGCGTCTTGCCTGCTGCGCGTTGACGAGATCCATGGACAGTTCGCGTGGGTTGGCCACTGCGTCCAGAATTGCGGTTTTTGTGATCTCGGAAAACTCTACCCGATAAAAGCGCACTTTCTTGTCCAGTTTTTTGTCTTTCAGAATCTCGTAGATGTGCCAGGATATGGCTTCCCCTTCGCGGTCGAGATCGGTCGCGAGGTAAACCGCTTCGGCTTTGCGGGTTGCCTTGACGATTTTATCAACATGCTTCTTGCTGTTTTCGCTGAGTTCGTAGTGCATGGAGAAACCGTGCTCGGTATCAACGGCACCGTCCTTCGACGGCAGGTCACGGACATGACCATAGGAAGCAAGCACCTCGAAATCACTGCCGAGGTACCTGTTGATGGTTTTCGCCTTTGCGGGCGATTCTACGATGAGCAGGTTTTTTGCCATATTAAAAAGTTCAAACAAACACAAGTCGCCTTCCGGGCAAGGTAGTGTTTAGATGATTAATCCCTCCAATGTACAGTCATTCAGCACAAGTCGAACCCCTTGCGGTGGTCACGCCCTATATTATTAGTGCCGATACTCTTGCTCGGTGTCAAACATCAAATCTTCCATCCAGGCAAAATTAGCTTCCTGGCCAGGTTGATTGAAGAGCACCATCAGCACGACCCACTTCATGTCTTCAAGGGTTATTTCATCTGTTTCCAGCGCGAGCACGCGGTCAAGAACCAGTTCACGGCGCTGCGCATCGACAATACCGGTGTTTTCCAGATACATCAGGAAGTCACGGCACTCAGTATCCAGACGCGCGACCTCAGAGTCGACATAAACACGGACTGGGCGATGGTTGTTTTGAAACAGGTCGGGCTGGTGGCGTTGTTCTGCCAGACCGTCCAACCACTTGAAAGCCTTGTCTATTTCACCATTGGTGAAGCCTGCCTGGTGGAGGTTCTCCTCCAGGGAATCACGATCCGGGGCTGCTTCCGGTTCGTCGTATAAATAATTCTCGAAAAGAAACATCAGCACGTCGAGTACGTTTTCTTTCATTCATTAAGCCTCTATGACTGTTGACCGGTGACTGACCACTGGGTTGACCGGTCCGTTCTCTTGCCGTTTTCCTTCTGACAGCATGGCCGAGACCAGCTGCAGCGTCAACGTACTTTAGTGCAGATATCTGCCTGAATATCACTAAACCAAAGAAAAGTTTTGATAATACATTTGCTGCAGTTTGGGTCGAGTCAGCAAATGTTCAAGCCATGCACCCGTCGATAAATATTTTTATATTCAACCAGGGCGGCTGTGTCATGCACGTAAGTAACGACTACTACCCTGCTTTTTTACCATGCCTTTGAGCTCCATCATCAAGAGCATGGAAGACACTTCCCGGGCACTTAGCCCTGTCTGTTCAATAATAACATCCACGGGCTTGGGATCATAACCAAGCACCCCCCACACGTTATTGTAGTCGGTATCATCCAGAAGGTCTGATTTGCCTTCCTGCGGCGGCTCTTCCTTGCTGTCCGGTTGTGCAAGACGCTGGCGAATTTCCATCTGCAGTTCCGCGGCCACCGGGCCCAGCTCCTGCATGATGTCCGCGGTGGTTTCAACCAGACGCGCGCCTTCACGGATCAGCCTGTGGCAACCCTTTGCCATCGGGTTGTGGAGCGAGCCAGGCAGCGCGAAGACATCGCGGCCCTGTTCCGCTGCTTTGCGCGCGGTAATCAGGGTACCGCTGTTCAGGCCCGCTTCGATGACCAGCACCGCCAGGCTCAGGCCGGAAATAATCCGGTTGCGTGAAGGAAAATGCTGACGTCTTGGCGGCGCGCTTAGCGGTAGTTCGGAGATCATCGCGCCCTGTGTCCGGATGCGTTCCGCCACCGCGCGGCTACTGCTGGGATACACCTGATTCAGGCCGGTGCCATTCACAGCAATGGTCAAGGCATCTGCGTCCAGTGCCGCCTGGTGCGCTGCGGTGTCGATGCCGCTGGCGAGTCCGCTGGTGATGGTCATGCCCTGATGCGCGAGCGTGGTGGCAAAGTCGCGCGCATGATCAAGCCCGCCGGCGGTTGGGTTGCGGCTGCCAATAATCGCAATTTGAGGTTGCCACAGGCAGCCGGGGTCACCCTCTATAAACAGGGCGGCTGGCGGGCTATTGATGCGTCGCAATAAGGCGGGGTAAGCATCATCGTCCCAACACAACAGGTGATGATTTGGCTGCGAAAGCCAATGCAGGTCTGATTCAATGCGCGCTTCGTCCGGTCGGGTAATAGCGGCTGCGGCTTGTTCTGAAAAACCGTGCCGGGTTAGATCACGGGCGCTCGCGGCCGCAACGGCCGACACACCACCCAGTGTTTCTATTGCCCTGATAAGCGAAGCGCCCCCGATTGAGGGCGCGCTCAGAATTACTAACCAATCACGCTGCTTCGTGGCAGCCCCCTTGTTTACACTTGTTTCGTTAAAGTGTTTCGTCCGGGTGTTTTAATATGTCGCGTTCACGAACCGGACGGTCCCCATCCATAATCATCGCGTAACTGACTTCGTCAAATACGCGGAAAACCAGGATATGAGCACTGAATTGATCCGGAAGAGTGATTTTGTCGCCGTTCCAGGTTTTTGCGTCCTCCCAACTACCCTTCGGGTATTTGACTTGATCGCGGACTTCTTTGCCCTGCCTGAAGGTGGAAAACACGTGACCTGTTTCAACGCCTTGATTCCGGCCGGCATTAATCGCAACCAACTGATAATGCCCTGAGCCATATGTCGTCTGGGTCAATGCGATGACTTCCATGCCGTCAGGGACTGAACTCATCGCATGTGGTATCAATTGCGGGTCGTGCTTGTAATCATCAATAGGCAAGATGAAATCACCTTCCTTGACTTCGGTGCGCCCGCCCTGGATTTCCAGAATGGCAGGGTCGCCGTTTTTAACAAGCCTTCCCACCGAAATATCCCAAAATTCATAACCGAGGATTTCCGGGTTCTTGCGCCGCCATGACAATGTTGCATTCCAGATGTTATCCGGATACTCCAGTTCACCACGCAAATGTTCACGGTATCTGTGGTTCAATGCTCTTTTCATTACGCCGTTGTCATCATAATAGGTGTGACGCAATCGAACGATGGCAAATTCCTCGCCAATGCGTCCTTCAATGCCGCGCACATATGTAAGATCTTTGACCGTAGCCAGATGACGGTTGCTTTCGTTTGCGACCACATATGGCAAGTCGGTAAATGATCCTGGCAGCAGGACGCGCGCATTGGTTACAAAACTCTTGATGGCATCCCATTCAACCGGTTGAATCGCCTCGCGAGGAAGCGCGTGCGCCGAAGGTGACATGCGTACGGTCGGTTTGTCGCCATTGATCATCAGGCGTGGTTTACCGTCAATATAAACGAGTGAAACACGATCGCCCGGGTAAATCAGGTGCGGGTTTTCAATTTGTGGATTGGCATGCCAGATAGCCGGCCATTGCCAGGGTTGCTCCAGAAACTTCCCGGAGATGTCCCACAGGGTGTCACCCTTCACAACTACATATTCATCAGGGTGATCAGGGCGGACAGACACGTCCTGTGCCATCGCCGTTCCTGCCAACATCGCCACCAGGATAAGGTGAAAAATTTTCTTAATCACGTTCCTTCCCCATATAGTAGGCATCCAGCCATCTTGACCGATGCGGTCATTATTCTTTACTGGCGAACATAGTTCGTCATTAGCTATCATAAATCCTGTGGTGCAAAAGTTCACCTAAATTATTTATCAGAGACAGAAGCATATGGCAAGACTCAAAATTCTAGAATTCCCCGACCCACGCCTGACAACAGTCGCCAGCGAGGTAAAAGTGTTCGACGATACGCTTAAAAAGCTCGTTGAAGACATGACAGAAACCATGTATTCAGCAAACGGAATTGGCCTTGCTGCAACCCAGGTTAATGTTCACAAACGCTTGCTGGTGCTTGATGTCAGCGAAAATCAGGATGAACCGCTGGTGTATATCAATCCGCGGATAGTGAATAGCTCAGGCGAGCAGAATCACGAAGAGGGTTGTTTGTCGGTTCCGGGCATATATGCCAGTGTAAAAAGGGCCGAAAACATCACGCTTCAGGCGCAAGATAGTGATGGGAATGCGTTTGAGGAGCAACTTGAAGGGTTGCACGCAGTTTGCATTCAACATGAAATGGATCACCTTGTTGGGCGTCTTTTCGTTGATTACCTGTCTCCGTTGAAAAGAAACATGGTGCGGAAAAAACTCGAAAAGCAACGAAAAGTAGCGTTAAAAGAAGCCGAAGAGCACTTGGTAATCTGAACATTGAAAAATTTGACCACGCCTTTGCGCATCGTTTTTGCCGGAACACCCGAGTTTGCTTTGCCGCCATTGCAGACATTAATCAATGAGGGCTGCAATATTGTTGCGGTATTGACCCAACCCGACCGGCCAGCCGGGCGCGGCAAGCATCTGCGCGCCAGCCCGGTTAAGCAGTTGGCGCTGGAAAACGGCCTGGAAGTACTACAGCCGGAAAGCCTCAAAGATCCTGCGTGGCAGGAAAAGATCGCAGCGTTGCAGCCGGATTTGATGGTGGTGGTGGCCTATGGGCTGATGATACCTGCTCCTTTACTCAGTGCGGCGCGCCTGGGGTGTTGGAATATCCACGCTTCATTGTTGCCGCGCTGGCGTGGCGCCGCGCCTATCCACAGGGCCATTGAGACTGGTGATGAGCAAACCGGCGTTTGTATCATGCAAATGGAGGCGACCCTGGATACCGGCCCCGTCTACCATTGCCTGACAACCCCTATTGGACCGTTGGATACCTCGGGAACGTTACATGACCGTCTGGCAGAAATGGGTGCCGGAGCACTCAGGGACTGTATCGCGATGGCCATGAACGGCGACCTCCCCGAACCGCAGTCGCAGGACAGTGCGCACGCCACCTACGCGCACAAATTGAGCAAGGCCGATGCTGTGCTGTATTGGCATCAGTCGGCACAGTAGTTGCAACGCTAGGTGAGGGCATTTAACCCCTGGCCGGTGGCATGGTGTGAGCTTGGCGGGCAACGTTTACGTATCTGGCGGGCCGAAGTGGTGGATAATACAGTGGACGGCAAGCCGGGAAAGGTATTTGCGGATCGGCAATCAATCATTGTCGGCACAGCAAGTCAGTCGTTAAAAATATTGGAATTGCAGCGCGCGGGTGGTCAACGTATGACAGCCGAGCAGTTTTTAAACGCACATGACCCCAGGGCGTGGTGAAAATTTTGTCAAAGAATCCCAAAAAAATCCAAAACTCCCGTATTGCTGCTCTTCAGGCGCTTTCGGAGGTGCTGGATGGCAACAAAAGTCTGGCTGAAAGTGAAGCGCTCTCACGCTTACGTGATCCGCGCGACAATGCCTTTGCCCGGCACCTGACATATGGTGTTTTACGCTGGCTGACGGCGCTTGAATGGCTGGCTTCCCAGCTGCTCGAGAAGCCGCTCAAAAAGCGTGAGCGTGATGTACAGCGATTAGTACTGCTGGGTCTCCAGCAGCTATGGCATGACCAGACGGCCAGCCACGCTGCTGTTAATGAAACCGCGGAATGCGCGCGCTTGTTGGGCAAGCCGTGGGCGGTGGGCCTGATCAATGCTGTACTCAGGCGGTTTCAGCGCGAACAGGAGCAACTGCTGGGTAAGTTGGAGCAGAGCGGAAAGCAGTTTGCGCACCCAAAATGGCTGTTGAAAGACATTCAACGGGACTGGCCTGAAGAGTGGCGCGAAATCATTGATGCCAACAACCTGCAAGCGCCCCTTTGGTTAAGAATTAACCGTCAGAAAGCCGATGAGAAAAAGCTTCGGGAAGATTTGCACACCGCCGGGTTTGAAGTTGTCGACCATCCGTTTGCCCGTGACGCGATCAGCATTAGCCCCGCAGTTGCGGTTGTAAAAATTCCCGGTTTTGAAAAAGGCTGGCTTTCGGTGCAGGATCCGGCCGCCCAGTTGGCGGCAGATTTAATAGCCCCGCAGCCTGGCGAACGGGTTTTAGATGCCTGTGCGGCGCCCGGCGGCAAGTCCGCCCATTTACTGGAACGGTGCCCGAAAATTAAATTGACCGCTCTCGACAAGAAAAGACAGCGGGTTGAGCAAATACACCAGACACTCGACCGGTTGGGTTTGTCTGCGGATATTCATGCAACCGATGCGATAGATGTCACCGGTTGGTGGAAAGGTGAAAAATTCCAGAAAATTTTACTGGATGCGCCTTGCAGCGCGACCGGCGTGATTCGCAGACACCCTGAAATCAAGTGGCTAAGAGATAGCGACCAGGTGGATGCCGCCATACAGACACAAAGCGAGTTATTGAGTGCTTTGTGGCCCTTGCTGGAGCCTGGCGGCACGCTTGTTTATGCAACCTGCTCGGTGCTGAGATGCGAGAACAGCGAACAAATCCAGCGGTTTCTAGAGCAGCATGCGGACGCGGTGGAAGAGATGCCAGCAGTGCAATGGGGCAGGGCAGAGTTGCACGGACGCCAGATCATCCCTGGGGAAGCCCAGATGGACGGATTCTTTTATGCGGTTCTGCGCAAGTCTGCTTAGCATTTCGCTGTTTTTTCTTGCTGGCTGTGGTCAGGAAGAAGCGACTGAGTATGGTTTTTTTATCAAAAATGTATCCATAAACCAGGCCTATCAGTCGTTGGATATTCGTTTACAACAGGATCTGGAGTTGAGCCAACAGGCCCGTGACGCTTTGGAGCACGGCGTTATACTAACGGTCAGTCTGGAAATGGAATTGCGTAATGACAACAACATGACCGTTGCGCGCCACAACGACAGAAATTATCAACTGCGTTACCTGCCTTTAAGCGAACGCTATCAATTATCAACAGGGGAAAATGGCGAGTTGAAGACTTTTTCCCGCTTGCGCCACCTGCTTGCAACCATGGCAAACCTGAATATCCGGTTACCCACCGGACCTCTGCCATCGGGCGGTTACGAGTTGCGTACACGTATCTGGCTGGATGAAAGTCGCCTGCCTTCACCTATGCAACTGCCAGCCTGGTTCTCAAGCCAGTGGCACCACGATTCAGGATGGTCTGTATGGCCTTTCGAAGTAAACGCTTAAGACGTCTCGTTTTGCGGGTGTTGCCGGTGGTGGTGGCCCTGGTAGCGTTGCTTGCTTCGTTGATTCTCGTGAGTAACGCGCAACAGGATGACAGCGGGTTTGGGCGGCCCTATGTGTGGGTGTTGGTTTTGACTATTTTCGCGTTACTGGTTGTCCTGGTAGCTATTGTTCATCGTGTCGTCTCGCTGAACAGAAATATACGCGGTCACACCCCCGGTGCCCTGCTGTCATTTCGGTGGGTCAGGTATTTTTTGGTATTGTCACTGCCGCCCGCTTTGATCGTTTATTTCTTTTCGGCCTATTTTTTAACCCGTACCGTCGACAATTGGTTTGATGTGGGGGTCGAGAGGGCTTTGGCCGATTCACTGGAGTTGGGCCAGCAGTTTCTCGAAAACAGGACGATGGAGGTGCGCAACCAGGTCCGCCGCCTGCTGCGTGAAATTGACGACCCTGGTCAGGATGTTGATGCGGTGCGCCGGACTTTATTGGAAAACGTCAGTAGCGCGGGCCCCGTTGAGCTTTCGGTCATGGAAGGCGACGGGCGCATGATTGCCAGCGCGAATATCAATACGAGCGCGGACCTGCCGGAGCGGCCTGGCGACTACGTTTTGTTGCAGGCAGTGGAGCGCGGTGAATTTGCAGCGGCTGAACCGCTGGCTGACGGCATTTTGCAAATTCGTGTAATCCAGCGACTACCGTATAACGTACCCGGCAGACAGGGCTATTTGCTGCAAGCGATTTACCCGCTGCCTGAGTCAATTACCGGGTTGGCGAACGAAATAGAAAAGGAATACCACCGCTACCAAAATCTCAGTTATCTGCGTGAACCGCTGAAACAGAGTTTTATCCTGATTCTGTCACTGGTGTTGTTGCTAACCGTGCTGCTTGCCATTCTTGCCGCCCTCAGTGTCGCGCGCCGAATGGTGAGCCCCATTTCAAAGCTGGCGCAGGCCACCCGCGAAATTGCCGCCGGTGACCTGACTTATGAAATTCAGGCTGAGACCCGTGATGAGTTGGGTTTTCTGGTGCAATCCTTTAATGAAATGACCGAAGCACTGACCAATGCAAGCGAAGAGGCGGAACAAAGCAGGGCGCAACTGCAATCTCAAAGCGAATATCTGGAAACGGTGCTTGGCAGCCTGACGGCCGGCGTATTGACCCTGGACAATGACCTGAAAGTGGTAACGTCCAATGCTGCGGCCGTGGACATACTGGGGTTGCCGAGTGGGTTCTTTTCCGGTCGTCGTTTGTCTGAAAGGGCTTCATCAGCACCATTCCTTGCACCGTTGGTGGAGTTGATTCGACGCCAAATGGCCCGTGGCGCAGCTGAGTGGCAAAAGGAAATACGTTTGCAGGCGCACGGGCAAACATCGCTATTGCTGGTGCGGGGTTCGCGGCTCGAAAAAGATATCAGTCATGCCGGCGGTATTGTCATCGTTTTTGATGATGTGACCATGCTGAATCAGGCGCAGCGCGAAGCGGCCTGGGCAGAGGTTGCGCGCCGTCTGGCCCACGAAGTGAAAAACCCGCTGACACCTATTCGCCTGTCTGCTGAACGTTTGCGCATGAAGCTGATGAGCAAGCTGGATGAAGCCGACGGCAGGATGCTGGATAGTGCCACGGGTACGATTGTTTCGCAGGTTGAGGCGTTGCGTTCGCTGGTGGACGCTTTTGGCGATTACGCGCAGGGGCCTCAACTGGAGCGTAAGCCAATGGCTATCGATCAGTTGATCAGGGAAGTTGTTGAGCTTTACCAGCACGAGGACCAACGGGTTCAGTTTCATTTGAAGCTGGTGGAAGGGCCGCCGGGCTTGACTGCAGACAGCGGGCAAATCAGGCAGTTACTACACAACCTGATTGCCAACTCGAGTGAGGCGGTTGCCGAGAGCGAGCATGCCGATGTCTATATCCGCACCAGGCTGATTACCCAGGCTGGCAAAAAATGGCTGGAGATGGAGCTCAGTGACCGTGGCCCCGGATACCCGCAATCTGTGCTGGAAAAACCGTTTGAGCCTTACGTCACGTTCAAAACCCACGGCAGCGGTCTTGGCCTCGCTATTTGCCGCAAGATCGTCAGCGAACACGACGGCCGTATCAGCATCTACAACCCTGCAGCCGGCGGGGCGCGTACCACCGTTATTCTGCCGATATTGTTGTAAAAGCGTTTTTACCGCCCCTTGGCTGCGGTTGCAGCGGTGCTAAAAAGGCTTTTTAACGCAGGAGCATCCTTGCCGCTACCACCACCAGCAGCGCCGCAAACATGCGTTTCGCAAGCAGGGGCGAGCTGCGGTGTATGGCTGCCACGCCCAGGGGCGCGCCAACAACGCTAAAAACCGCCACACCGGCCAGGGCCTGTAAATGCACGTAACCCAGGGCGGGTACGCCCGAGTTCTGATTGCCGAGCAGGACAAACCCAATGGTGCCGGCGATGGCGATGGGGTAACCGCAGGCTGCTGCTGTGGCGATCGCTTTTTGAACGGGCTGCTTGTGCCATATCAACCACGGCACGGTCATGCTGCCGCCACCGATACCCAGCAGACTGGAAACCGTGCCTATTCCGAAACCCGTGCCTGCCACCGGCAGACGTCCGGGCAGTGGGCGGTTGCCGGCTGCGCCAGTTCCAAGCAATAGTTGCATGGCGACAAGCAGTGCAAAAACACCAAAGACATAGCCAAGCGCGAGGTTGCCGATGCGGTCTGCGATAACACTTCCAAGCAATGCGCCGGCAAGCAGGCCGGGCAGCATTTGTTTGACGATAGACCAGATGATGGCGCCGCGGCGGTGGTGCGCGAGCAGGGAACTCATCGATGTAAACAGCATGGTGGCAAGAGAAGTTGCAACGGCCATTTGCACCGCGATATCAGCGGTCGCTGGATCCTGGCTGAACAACCAGCTCAGCACCGGCACCAGCACAAGCCCGCCGCCAATACCAAGGTAGCCCGCCAGGAAGCCGGCAAACAGTCTGGTAAGCGCGAACGCTACCCAGATCATGGACAGGTTTTGTCTTTATTTGGAGTTTTCATCGATTTGGCTTGCTGCGCAGACTGCGTTTGCATAAATTAGTCCTGTCTATGAAACCTATCCTGAAACTTTCCATTAAGCACCTTGCTAAATCAAGCATAACCGATGCTGCCAACCTGCGGCAGCTTGTCTGGCTGCCAGTCATGCTGCTGTTGACCTTTGGTCAGCCGGCGATCGCCGCTGGCACTGCCGCGGATGCCGAGCTTGAGCAATTCAAAAGCGCGTGGACAGCGGCCGGCAAAGGCGATCACGACACTTTTAACCGGATCAGAAAAACACTGCCGGGCTATATATTGTTTCCATACCTGCAATATGAAAACTACCGCGAGCAGGGCGCCAGGGCGCCTGTGGACGAGATGGCAGCGTTTCTTGATAGTCACCAGGACTGGGCTTTTACCAGCGGTTTGCGCACAGCCTGGTTAAAGTCATTAGCGAAAAAAGGCCGTTGGGCCGATCTGGTCGCGCACTCAGACGGCGTAAGGGACACCGCGCTCAGGTGTCAGCGGGCCCGCGGAAAAATTATTTTGCGGCAAACCGATGGTGTTTTGAATGAAGCAAAAAGCTTGTGGTTGAGCGGTAAATCCCAGCCCAAAGAGTGCGACACATTATTTACATGGCTGATAAAAAATAACGGCGTTACCGAGCGTCTGGCGTGGCAGCGAATAGAGTTGGCCATGCGGGAAGATAACCGCCACATGACGATTTATCTGGCGCGTTTTGTGCCGCGTGACCAGCGTGACTGGCTGGATGAGTGGCAGCGCATGAGTCGGGCTGGTTATACACGGTTGGAGCGCTCGCGAAAGTGGCCGGATAACAAAATCACCCGCATGATAACGGCAACTTCGCTGCAGCGTCTCGCCCGCAAAGACGCCGCCTTGGCGGCAAGAAAATTTCAAACGCTGGATGGCCATTTTAGCTGGGACAAAACCCGCCGGGCCGAACTGTTGCGGGAAATTGCTTTGTATTCTGCGGTGGGTCTGGAGGACGACACGGTTGCTCAAATGACCCGGGTGCCGCTTGAAAGCCGCGATTCGCAGTTGCTGGAGTGGTGGGCGCGGTTTTTGTTAAGTCGGGAAGACTGGCCCGGGGTTGCGGCTGTTATTGATCAACTGCCTGCAGAAGTGCGGACAGATGATCGCTGGCGTTACTGGATGGCGCAGGCTGAACTGCGCTCCGGAAAGCCAAAGACGCCGTCACAGCCTCTGAGCGAACTGGCCACCCGCGCCAATTATTATGGTTTTTTGGCCGCGGATGAACTTGGCCTCGCGTATAACATTTGTCCGCAGCAGCCCCAGGTTGAAGCACTCGAAATTGAGCGCTTGGCCGGCAGGGATAATTTCAGGCGCGCACTTGAGCTGAGAAAAGCGGCACTGGGTAACTGGGCCATCGAAGAATGGTCGTTGGCCACCAGAGGCATGACTACCGAAGAGCTCAGAACTGCGGCAGCCCTGGCGAACCGGGAAAACTGGCATGACCGGGCAATTTTCGCGCTGGGTAACAGCGGCGATTTACAATATTACGAATGGCGGTTTCCATTGGCTTGGGAGGCTGACATCAAGCGTGAAGCAACCACCAACAAAATCGACCCGGGTTGGGTTTACGGCACCATTCGTTCCGAAAGCGCGATGATGGAAGCCGCGCGCTCTTCAGCCAATGCGCTGGGGTTGATGCAAGTGACTCCCACGACCGGAAAGCAGGTGGCAAAAAAGCACAAACTGGCCTGGGCCGGTAGCTCTCAATTGAAAACCGCAGCGGGCAACCTGCCGATTGGAACGGCTTATATGCGCGACCTTTTAAAGGATTACCAGCAGAACCCCGTGCTCGTTTCAGGGGCCTACAACGCTGGCCCGAATGCAGTAAAACGCTGGCTGAAGAACAGGCCAATGGGCGAAGCGGCGATCTGGGTTGAAACCCTGCCATACATGGAAACACGGGACTACATTCCGCGCGTACTCGCGTTCACGGCCTTGTACGAGTGGCGTTTGGGCGGGCCGGTGAAACGCGTCTCAGTCAGAATGCCGCACATTGAATCCGGTAAGATAAGCGTCAGTGGCAATGCGCCGGTAATGTGCGTGGATCAAAACGGCTAAGTGATTTGAAGGAACGGATATGCGAATTGTATTGATAGGTGCGAGCGGTTTTTTGGGTGGGCATCTACTGAACGCGCTGGCAGCGCAGGGACATCATTGCGTGGTATTAACCCGTGCTTTGGTACGGCGAGGCCATCTCAGGCTGTTGCCGGGCATCAAGCTTGTGCAGGCCGACGTTTACGATGTCGATGTCCTGTCCGAACAGTTTAAAGGTGCGGATGCGGTGGTCAGCATGGCCGGCATCCTCAACGAAAGCGGTCACAACGGCAAGGGCTTTCACAAGGTTCATGTCGAGTTGGTTGAAGGTATTATCAAAGCCTGCCAACAGGCGGGCGTTTCACGCGTACTGCACCTGAGTGCACTGCACGCCGGTCGCGGGCGCAGCCACTACCTGAAGAGCAAAGGCGAGGCCGAAGTGCTGTTGCGCGCTGCCACTGATCTTAACGTCACCATTTTCGAGCCCTCGGTTGTTTTTGGCCGTGGTGACGAGTTTTTCAACCGCTTCGCAATCATGTTGAGTGTCATGCCGGTGATGCCGCTGGCCTGCCCGAAGGCGCGCTTGCAGCCTGTCTGTTCCGAAGATGTGGTGGCGGTGATGGTCGCCGCGCTGGAAGACCCCATGACCTGGGGCAAAAGCTACGAGTTGGCCGGTCCGAAAAGTTATACGCTGAAGGAACTGGTTCAGTGGACTGGAAAATGCATGGGCCGCCGTCGGCTCGTCATTGGGTTGCCGGGCCCCATGTCGGCCATGATGGCCGCTACGATGGAATGGGTGCCGGGTAAACCTTTCTCCTGGGACAACTACCTGTCGCTTAAGACTGACAATATCAGCAGTCAAAATGACTTTGAGTATTTCGGCATTGAACCACGCTCTATTGACCAGGTGGTTCCGGATTACCTGACTGGCTCGATGCGTGAACGGCGGTTACAGAAGTTCCGGCGGCAGCCACGCCGTTGAAAAATTTCGGTACCTACCTGGTGGGCGGCGCTGTGCGTGACGACCTGCTTGGAGTGAAAGCCGTTGAACACGACTGGGTGGTGGTTGGCAGTACACCTGACGAAATGCTCGACCAGGGCTTCAAACAGGTGGGCGCGTCTTTTCCGGTTTTTCTGCACCCCAAAAATGGCGATGAATACGCGCTGGCCCGTACTGAAAAAAAACAGGGTCACGGCTATCACGGTTTCAAAGTAGATTTTCACCCTGATGTCACGCTGGAAGAAGATCTTCAGCGCCGTGACCTGACCATTAACGCGATGGCGCGGGGTGAAGACGGCAAGCTGGTTGACCCCTATGGTGGTCAGCGCGACCTCGAGCAGAGGTTCCTGCGCCACGTTTCAGATGCCTTTGTTGAAGACCCGCTGCGCGTGTTGCGTGTTGCAAGATTTGCTGCTCGTTTTGCCCACCTGGGCTTTCGCGTGCACCCGTCAACACTGGCTCTGATGGGCGAAATCACACGGTCAGGAGAGCTTGAGCATCTCGCGGCAGAGCGTATCTGGCGGGAAATAGAGCTTGCCATGAAGACCGGCAAGCCGTCCGAGTTTGTCAGCGTGTTACGCGACTGCGGCGCTTTGCAGGTGTTGCTGCCGGAAGTGAATGTGTTGTTCGGTGTACCGCAGCCGGAAAAATATCACCCCGAGATCGACAGCGGTGTTCACTTGCTGATGGCTCTGGATGCAGCGGCGGAGCGGGCTAATGGCAATGCCGTTATTGTCTTTGCCGTGCTTTTGCATGACCTTGGCAAAGGCCTTACGCCACCACAGGACTGGCCGTCGCATATCGGCCACGAAGCGACCGGCGTGCCGTTGGTTGATGCCGTTTGCAAGCGCATGAAAGCCCCCAACGCCATGCACGACCTTGCACGCAAAGTTTGTGCCTATCATCTCGATTGCCATCGCCTTCTTGAGGCTAAACCAGTGACGGTTTTGCGTTTGCTGGAACGGCTGGATGTTTTTCGTCAACCGACGTTGGTGGATGATTTTGTAGTGGCTTGCGAAGCCGATTACCGTGGCCGTAAGGGTCTGCGGGATCGTCCTTATCCGCAGGGCGATTACCTTAAGCGGGCTTACCGGGCGGTAGCGGATATACGCGCCAGAGATCTCGACCTGAGTGGTGTCAGCGGCCCGGAGGTGGGCGAGCGATTGCGCCAGGCGCGTGTCGAGGCGATTACCCAGTTGGCAAAGTAACGGTCTTTCAGTCCGTGTTTTTGGCGGCGTTAAGGTTAAAGCCTGTAACGCAGGTCGGAGAGTGAAAAGCCCTGCAGGTTATCGCACAGTGTTTCATCCAGACCACGGCTTAACGCCATCACCTGGAAGCGTTCACCCATTTCACCTGGCAGGGTAAGGTGCCGTACCTGGTTGTTCATTAACACGCGTTCTTTCTCGGACAAAGACTCAAACCCTGCGATGACCTGGTCCAGTCCACTGGCGAGTAAAAACATGACCTGGGTGGTGTAGCCGCTCACCTCAAGCCCGCAGGCGTCCGCGGCCTCCGCGAGGGCGGTAAAGTCTACAGAAGCACTGATGTCGGTGAGGCCGGGCCAGCTGAACGGGTTGCCATGGGCGCGGTGTTGATAATGGCAAATTAAAGTGCCGTCGCGACGGTCGGGTTGGTAGTAATCCCTGCGCGCGTAACCATAGTCGACGAATAGCGCCACGCCTTTTTGCATGCTGGCGGTCACCGTATCCAGCCACTCCGGCATGCGCTCGTTGAGCTCGGAGTAATAGCCGGCTTGTAATGGGTGCTCCAGACCAGACAAAATGGCCTGAACTTGTTGCTGCATATGCTGCGGACACGGGGCTTGCTGCCATTCAAAACCTTCGTCGCCCAGTGTCACCCGCATTTGTCTGATACCGTCGGCTGTTACGCAAAACCTTTCGACAGTCAGCGCGTCCAGCACCTCGTTGGCAATGAAAACACCCTGCCAGTCATCGGCGGGCGGCTCATCCAGCCAGCTGATCCGGTCCATCCATTGCGGCACCAGCTTTTCCAGGGTTTCTTTTTGTACCTGCCGCAGATGGGCGCTGCGTTCGAGTATCCGGTAGCGTGTCGGAGCCAGGTTATCTTGCAGTGCCATTAGCAGGTCAGCTGCCAAAATGCCGCTGCCGGCGCCGGCTTCAATGATCTCGTATTGGTCTAGTTCGGCCCCGACCTGAACAATCTGGCGAGCCACACAGCGGGCAAATACGTTGCCAAGCTGCGGCGCGGTGACAAAATCGCCGCCTTCGCCGAACTTCTTTAAACCCGCGCTGTAGTAGCCCAAACCGGGGTGGTACAACGCCATTTCCATGAAATCTGAAAATGGAATGGGTCCCTCGCGGGTGATTTTTGAGCGGATCGCCGCAGCAAGTTCAGCACTTACGCACTTGAGCTCTTCCGGCGGTTCGGGCACGATGTTATGGGTATTTTCAGAGCACATAGGCGGGTAGTTTCAGTGAGTGAAACAACAAAGTCCAGAGTCAGATTTGCGTTAGTCACCGGTGCGGCACGGCGTATCGGTGCGTGCATCGCCGAAACCTTGCACCAGCGCGGCTGCGATGTCTTTCTGCATTATCACAACAGCGATGCTGCGGTTAACCAGTTGGCGGATCGGTTGAATGCCTTGAGGCCGGCCAGCGCAACCGTGGTGCAGGCTGATCTTGGTGTGACAGAAGACATTGAGCGACTGGCTGAGCACGTGCGCGCGCGCACCGGCCAGCTGTATTTGCTGGTCAATAATGCTTCAAAATTTTTTCCGACCGCAGTGGGCAGCACCACCATGACGCAGTGGGATGAGCTGATGGACAGCAACTTGCGCGGACCCTATTTCCTGACCCAGGCGTTGTTACCGGAGCTGACCATTGCCGGAGGCAGTGTCATCAACCTGCTCGATGTGCATGCGTCGCGACCGATGCATCAGCACGCGGTGTATTGCATGGCAAAGGCAGGGCTGCAGATGATGACGCTGGCGTTGGCCAAAGACCTGGGCCCGCAAATTCGGGTCAATGGCATCGCGCCGGGCGCTATTTTGTGGCCAGAGGATGAGGGCACTTCGGCGGATCATCAAAAAATTCTGAATAAAACCGTCATGGGTCGTGCCGGAACGCCTGAGGATATTGCCTCGGCCGTGGCTTATTTAGGACTGGACGCGCCCTATGTTACCGGCCAGGTGTTGGCTGTTGATGGCGGCCGTAGTCTGAATATCTGAAGTATTTATTTCGCGGTTAAAAGGGCGAGCAGTGTTGTTCGCCGCGGCCGTGTTTATTCAAACGAAGGCAGCAGTCGCAAACTGTTGGTGTGTAGTCCCGATGATTCCCAAATGTCGGACATCGTGCGCAATTCGGTGGGGTGTATGAATTTGGGGTCAAGATCGGCCAGCGGCTTAAGTACGTGTGCGTATTTCAGTATCTCGGCACGCGGTATTTCCAATACTGGTGACAACAGCACCAGGTCGTCGTAAAACAGAATATCGATATCCAGCGAGCGGTCGGAAAACTTGGGCACATCACGTTGCCGTCCGTAACTGTCCTCCAGGTCACGCAGGTACTGGCGTAACTCCAGCGGCTGCATATCGGTTTCTACGCGGGCAACAAGGTTGATGAAATCATCACCGGCAAAGCCAACCGATGTACTTGCGTAGGCCGGTGACAGGCTTACGTTTTTGAATGTTTTTTCCAGTGCGTCAATGCCGGCACGAATATGGGCGTGGGCATTAACATTGGAACCCAGGCCAAGCCAGGCGGTACTCATGACTAGGCTTTCCCGCGTTCAATGATAACGCCAACGGCACTGGAACCGCGCACCGCACCCGGCTTGCTCAGCTTGAGCTGCACCCAGGACACAGGAAATTCTTTCAGCACAATTTGGGCGCACTGTTCCGCAAGTGCCTCGACCAGTTGAAACTCACTGGTTTCGACAAACTGAATCAGCCGCTTTGAAACTGACTTGTAGTCGAGTGTGTCGACGATGTCGTCGCTTTTGGCTGCGCGGCTGATGTCGAAAGCCATCTGCAGGTCAATGCTGATGGTCTGGGTAATTTCACGCTCCCAGTCATAGATGCCGATTACTGTTTGTATACGCAAATCTTCTATGAATACGCGGTCCATGGTCATGCAGGGGCTCTCTTTAATTGGTTAGTGTTGGGCCGTGAGGGGCGGTAACTGGTCGAGCGGCCAGCGTGCGAAGGCCTTTAGTTCCAACCCGGTGCTTTCACCGGCCATCAAGCGCTGGCAGCCCGCGAAAGCAATCATGGCGCCGTTATCGGTGCAAAACTCGAGACGCGGGTAAGAAACCTTCCATCCGTGTTTTTTACCGGCTTGCTGCAGCGCTTCCCGCAAGGCCAGGTTGGCGCCCACACCACCGGCGATAATCAGTTGCTGCGCGCGTGTATGCTGCATGGCGCGGCGGCATTTGATAACCAGTGTGTCAACAACGGCTTGCTGAAACCCGGCGGCGATGTCCGCCTGGGTGGTCTCATCCTGTTCGCTTTTTAGCCACAGGTTGCGGGTGTGCGTTTTCAGTCCGCTAAAACTTAAGTCCAATCCTGGCCGGTTGGTCATCGGGCGGGGGAATGAAAACCGCTCCGGGTCGCCATTGACCGCCAGTTTTGCAAGCGCGGGCCCGCCCGGATAACCCAGCCCGAGCAGTTTGGCGGTCTTGTCAAAGGCCTCTCCCGCCGCGTCATCCAGTGTTTCACCAAGAATTCGGTATTCACCAATGGTGCGCACTTCTACCAGCATCGAGTGCCCGCCGGATACCAATAGCGCCACAAAGGGAATAGTCAACGAGTCGGATTCGAGCATGGGTGCCAACAGGTGACCTTCCATATGATGAACCGCGATGGCGGGCTTACCCAGCGCCAACGCAATGCTGCGACCGGTAGCCGTGCCAACCAGCAACGCGCCAATTAACCCGGGGCCGGCGGTATAGGCAACCGCGTCGATATCGGCGCGGGCAATGCCGGCTTTCTCAAGACACTGGTTAATCAATGGCAGTAACTTGCGTACATGATCGCGTGATGCAATTTCAGGTACGACCCCGCCGTACTCCGCATGAATTTCAACCTGGCTGAACAAAGCGTGAGCACGCAGTCCGAGGTCGCTGTCATAAATGGCCACACCGGTTTCATCACAGGAGGTTTCAATGCCTAGTACGATCATGATTGCTTCTTTTGTAAACAGACGGACGAATTGTAAATCATGCGGGCGAGAACTGCTGCATGGTGACGCTGAAGAATGTTCGCGCCGGCATTGTGTGTGCGTTTGCACCAGTCAAGGCGGTCGTAGAGGCCGAGTCATAAATTAGTTTTCGGCACCCGAAAGGGCTGGGGTAACATACCAACTGACCGATCAACCGGAGCCGGGTATTGACCAGACCGCTGGGGGTTGCAGCGTCGGGGCACAAGGAAACCTCGAATGCAGCCAGAATTTTATTAGAAGCAGGCGGTAACGCGTTTGATGCCGCGCTAGGCGCAATGTGTGCTGCCTGTGTTAGCGAACCGATGCTCGCCAGCCTCGGTGGCGGTGGCTTTCTGTTGGCAAAAACCGCCGCTGGCGACGCCCGTGTATTCGACTTTTTCACCCAGACACCCTCCGCAACAACAGGCGATCTCGATTTTTATCCTATCAGGGCGAACTTTGGCGCCGTGACCCAGGAGTTTCACATTGGTATGGGTTCTATTGCGGTTCCGGGGGTTGTGGCGGGTTTGTTTTCCATCCATCAGGCGCACTGCCGTTTGCCGCTGGAAAAAATTGTAGAGCCGGCGGTCGCCCTGGCGCGTGACGGCTTGCGTATTAACAAGCTGCAAAGATTTATCAATGAAATATTACAGCCCATTATTGATGCCTCACCCGAGGCAACGGCGCTTGCTACACCCATGTTTGGTAGAGGCAGGCTGGCCGAGGTCGGCGAATATATCTTTAATCCCGATCTTGCGGATACTTTTGAGGCTCTGGCGCGGCAAGGACCGCGCTGGTTTTATGAAGGCGAACCGGCGCAGCAGTTGGTGAGCGATTGCGCCCGGCGGGGCGGCTTGGTCAGTGCGGCAGATTTGAAATCTTACGAAGTGATCATGCGCCAGCCGGTTACGGTCGCCTCGCATGGTGCGAGGATCAGTGTGAACAGCCCGCCCTCACCGGGTGGCTGCCTAATCGCGTTTGCGCTGTCCATGCTAAGCACCATCAAGCCCGGTCAACACAAATGGGGTGACCCGAAACATGTCATGGCGTTGGCCAGAGTGATGCAGGCATCCAACCTGGTGCGCCAGGAAAACGGTATGGCGGCAGGGCTTGATGACAAGACGGCCGCCAGTATGTTGTCGCCGGAGAATCTCGCAAGCTGGCGCAGCACATTACAAACGGGTGCGCTCGCATCACGCGGCACAACACAAATCAGCGTCGCGGATGCTGACGGCAATATGGCCAGTCTGACCCTGTCCAACGGTGAAGGCTCGTCTTACGTGCTGCCGGGCAGCGGTATCATGCTGAACAATATGTTGGGTGAAGAGGACCTCAACCCCGACGGGTTTCATTGTATGCCGGCGGGTGTGCGGCTTGCTTCGATGATGACACCCACGCTGGTCGACTTGCCAGATGGGGGCCAGATGGCGCTGGGTTCGGGTGGTTCCAACCGGATTCGCAGCGCGATATTACAGGTTCTGACCAATGTGTTGGAGTTTGACATGGGGTTGGAGCAGGCCGTGACCGCCCCGCGGTTGCATCTCGAGGGCAGCCACCTGAGTATGGAAAGCGGGTTTTCCGATGTGGCATTTGAGTCATTGCGGGCTGCATGGCCGGACACGGAAAGGTGGTCGGAAACCAATCTTTTTTTTGGCGGAGTACACGCGGTTGAGCGTTTAGCCGATGGTAAATTCCGCGCCGCGGGCGACCCACGCAGGGGCGGCGCGGTCGCGATTGCCGGTTCCGGTTGATTTTTCTTTGCAAGAACGAAGGTTTAAGGGTTAAAATAGGCGGCTACGCCCAATATGGGTATCACTGAGAAACCGGAGTAACAATGCCAAGTGTAAAAGTTCGCGAAAACGAGCCTTTTGAATATGCACTACGTCGCTTTAAGCGTTCGTGTGAAAAGGCCGGAGTACTGGCGGAAACACGTCGCCGTGAGTTTTATGAAAAACCTACTCAGGAACGCAAACGTAAAGCTGCAGCAGCAGTAAAGCGTAACCTGCGTCGCCTGGCACGGGACACCATCCGTCGTACCCGGATGTATTGATTTTTTTTGAATTTTCTTCGGCCCCGAAGCGTCTGTTTCGGGTGGTTGATGTAAACAAAACCACTGGCCGTAGATTTTTGTCTCTCTAGACGTTGTCTTTGTGACTTTGCCATTATGACATTGAAGACTCAAATCCTGGATGATGTGAAAGTCGCCATGCGAGCGCGCGATCAAAAGCGCCTGACCGCATTGCGTTTAATGACATCCGCCATCAAGCAAATTGAAGTGGATGAGCGCATCGAGTTGGATGACCAGAGGGTGCTTGCGGTGCTGGACAAAATGGTCAAGCAACGCCGTGAATCCCTGGAGCAATATGAGTCTGCAGGCAGAGACGACCTGGCCGCCCAGGAAAAATTCGAGCTCGAATTAATAGCCGTCTATCTACCCGAAGCACTAAGCGATGAAGAAGTTGCGGCTTTGATCAAGCAGACTATTGCCGAGACGGGTGCCAGCAGTATCCGTGACATGGGCACAGTCATGAATAAAATCCGTGGAGAGGTGCAGGGCCGCGCTGATATGAAGGCCGTCAGCAGCGCCGTAAAAGCACAGCTCGGCGCCTGATAATGCCCCTGGCCAAAGGCCTGTCCGACCCCACCCAAGAACCCATCAGGGTAACTTACCCGCATTTTGAGACTTCATGAGCGGCCTCATACCCGATTCATTTATTGAAGAGCTGTTGGCTCGAAGCGACGTCGTGGAATTAATTGAGCGACGGGTACCCTTAAAACGGGTCGGTCACGAGTTTCAGGCCTGCTGTCCTTTCCATGATGAGAAAACCCCGTCTTTTACGGTAAGTCCCAAAAAGCAGTTTTATCACTGTTTCGGTTGCGGCGCCCACGGTTCAGTGATCGGTTTTCTGATGCAGTACGAAGGGCTGGAGTTTCTCGATGCCGTTGAAGAACTGGCGCGTGCCGCTGGTCTTGAAGTACCTTCCAGCGGTCAACAGCAAGCACGGCCTGATACCGGCCTTTATGACCTGCTGGACGCATGTTCGAAATTTTATGTGGAGCAATTAAAAAGCCACCCCGAGGCGGTCGAATACCTCAAGGGGAGGGGCTTGTCCGGTGAGGTCAGTCGGGATTTTGAAATTGGTTACGCGCCAGCAGGCTGGGACGCGTTGATCAAACACCTTGGCACCGACGACAAAAAGATAGCCATGCTAAAGCAGGCTGGAATGCTTAGCGAAGGCAAAAGCGGCAGCTACGACAAATTTCGTGACCGCATCATGTTCCCCATCCACGATCGCCGTGGCCGGGTGATTGCTTTCGGTGGTCGCGCCCTGGCCGAAGACGGCCCCAAATATTTGAATTCGCCCGAGACAGCGCTATACCACAAGAGCAAAGAACTCTACGGACTTTACTTCGCGCGGCAGCGTGCCGGACGCCTGGACAATATCATCGTGGTCGAAGGCTACATGGATGTTGTTGCCCTCGCCCAGTTTGGCTTCAAGAACGTGGTGGCGACATCCGGAACGGCAACCACGGCTTTGCAGGTAGAGATTCTGTTTCGTGCCGCTGATACGGTGGTCTTTTGTTTTGATGGTGACAAGGCGGGACGTAAGGCCGCCTGGCGCGCGTTGGAAGCGACACTGCCCAAGCTGCGCGACGGCCTGCAGGCAAAGTTTCTTTTTCTGCCGGAAGGTGAAGATCCGGACAGCATGGTACGCAAACACGGCGAAGAAGTTTTTCAGCAACAGGTTGAGAGCGCTACCCCATTGTCGGAGTTTTTCTTCGACCACTTTACCGCCGCGACCGAACTCGGTAGCCTCGATGGCAGGGCGCGGTTGGTGCAGCAGGCCCAGCCTTTTATCGAAACCATACCGGAAGGTGTCTTTCGCGACATGATGACAGCCAGGCTGGAAAGCCTTGCACAGCACCGTTTACCTGGCCAACAGGCCGCTGCGCCCGCCCGGTTTGGCGGCACTGCAGACCGGGGCAAACCGATCCAAAAGCGTACATCGATGCGTACTGCGATGGCGCACCTTGTGCAGAATCCATCGCTGGTTCGTATCATTGGTGACCCGGATGAATTTACCGGTCCCGGCAATGATGACATCCAGGGTATCGAAATCTTTAGAGAACTTGTTGATTTCTGTGTTCAGCGCCCTAATATCACAACGGCGCAGTTAGTTGAGCTTTGGCATGAACACCCAGCGTTGATGCATTTGCAAAAGTTGGCTGTTTGGCACCTTCCTGGAGATGAGGAACAGCAACTTCAGGAGTTTAGCGACGCGGTTAATCGCATTCGTTTAGGTTGGGTCGATATACTACTGTCACGCATAACTAATATAATGGTACAGAGGGACGAATACAGGGCCCTTCAACAACGCCAGCAAGCACTTAAAAAAGAACTTGAAGGCTCAAAAGATTGATTGAAATGAGTTCTTCGTTGACCAGTGTCACCGATGCGTATTTCATGAACTATAGTTAATTATGGCGAAGCAAAATTTATGAATCAAAATCAGCAGTCGCAATTGAAAGATCTGATCACCAAGGGCAAGGAACAGGGCTTCCTGACTTACGCTCAGGTGAACGATCACCTGCCCGATGATATCGTTGATCCGGAACAGATCGAAGACATCATTAACATGATCAATGATATGGGTATTTCAGTGCACGAAAAAGCACCGGATGCCGATACCTTGATTCTGAACGATGATGCGGCCACGACAACCGATGACGATACGGCGGCAGAAGAAGCAGCGGCGGCTTTAGCTGCTGTTGAAACTGAAATTGGTCGTACCACCGACCCCGTCCGTATGTATATGCGGGAAATGGGTACGGTCGAGTTGTTGACCCGCGAAGGCGAAATTGTCATCGCCAAGCGTATTGAAGCAGGTTTAAAACAGGTACACATCGCGCTGGCCCGTTTTCCAAACACCCACACCGTGTTACTTGATGGCTATATCCTTCATCAGGAAGGCAAACAACGCCTGACCGAAGTCATGCTCGACTTCATTGACCCGAATGCCCCCGAAGCACCTATTCCGGTGGCTAAAAAGCCCGCCGATGTGCTCAAAAAAGACGCCGCTGAATCGGGTAAGGATGATGATGACGAGGAAGATGAGGAAGAAGAGGATGAAGGGCCAACGGGTCCAGACCTCGAAGAGGTTGCTGCTCACTTTGAAAAACTCGGTAAGTTACATGGCAAGTTCATTCAGCTGAGTGACAAGCACGGGCCCGGCAATACCAAAGCTCAGGAATTGCTTGGCGAAATGGCCGAAATGTTCATGCTTCTCAAATTGCCGGCCAAAATGGTAGATCACCTGGTAGACCGTTTGCGTTATGCCGTGTCACGCTCGCGTGAACATGAACGTGCCGTTCTGCAGATGGCTGTTCGTCAGGCAAAAATGCCCAAGCTGTCGTTCGTCAAGAGTTTTCACGAGAACGAGTCCAATACAAAATGGATTGATACGGTTCTGGTCGGCAAGCAGAAATGGGTTACCACGCTTGGTGAATACGCAGATGATATTCGCGAAGCGCAGGTCAGGCTGGGACGTCGCGAAGTGGCCAACCGCATCACGACCGCTGAGCTTAAAGAAGTCAACCGTGCCATGTCGATCGGCGAGGCAAAGGCCCGTCGCGCCAAGAAGGAAATGGTTGAAGCCAACCTCAGGCTGGTTATTTCCATCGCTAAAAAATACACCAACCGCGGTTTGCAGTTCCTCGATCTTATCCAGGAAGGCAACATCGGTTTGATGAAAGCGGTAGACAAGTTTGAATACCGTCGTGGTTACAAGTTCTCAACCTACGCCACCTGGTGGATCCGTCAGGCCATTACGCGATCAATCGCGGATCAGGCCCGGACAATCCGTATTCCGGTGCATATGATTGAAACGATTAACAAGCTCAACCGTATTTCTCGCCAGATGTTGCAGGAAATCGGACGTGAACCGACACCCGAAGAACTTTCTGAGCGCATGGAAATGCCCGAAGACAAAGTGCGCAAGGTGCTGAAGATCGCCAAGGAGCCAATCTCCATGGAAACGCCCATTGGTGATGACGAAGATTCACACCTGGGTGATTTCATCGAGGATGCCAATATCGCGTCACCGGTCGACTCCGCCACTGGCACGGGTCTTACCGGCACTGTTCAGGGTGTGCTTGCAGGGCTGACACCACGCGAAGCAAAAGTACTACGTATGCGTTTTGGTATCGACATGAATACCGACCATACGCTGGAAGAGGTAGGCAAGCAGTTTGATGTAACGCGTGAGCGTATCCGTCAGATCGAAGCCAAGGCATTACGCAAATTGCGCCATCCGACCCGGTCGGAGCAATTGCGCAGCTTCCTCGACCTGGAATAAAGGTTTCGCCCCGGGGAGTCTCCTCCCCGGGGTGGTTATTGTTCCCTTCCTGATATTTTCCGGCGGAGCGTGTTAGCGCTTAGGCGCTGGCCTGTTGCCACAGTTCGCATAAATACCCGTACAGTGCTTTTGCCATGAACAGTTGTTCCTGGTCGATGCCGGTTGCGGCCAAAATCACCGGGTCATCAATGTTCCACTCAATGCCCAGGGCGGCATAATCCATTACCAGCAACCCTCGCGCGGCGTATTCCCAGTCGACCAGATAAAGCCGTTGGGGCTTGCCGACAAAATTCGCAACCACCGGGTCATGGTGGCAAAGCCCCATTGGCGAACCGCTGCGAAGCAGTGTCTCAAGCACGGCTTGCATGGGCTCGCGTTGTTGGGTCAAGGCCGGGTCAGGTAGCGGGTATTTACTCTCGATAATGCGCCAATATTGTTCAATGTGGCTGGTGTAATCGATTTCCCCAGCGTCGACTTCAAGCTGATGGCAGCGGGCTAAAAGCTCTAATGCCTGGTCGGTAAACACTGACTGCGATGGGTGTTGCGGTGTCAGGCTGTTGTCGATGTAGGCGCTAACCAGATGCCCGGCAGCCTGGTCTACATACAAAAGTCGCGGCGCGATACCCCCCGCGCTGGCAGCCTGCCATATGCTGGACTCGTCATTGCGGTTTAACCCGGGCAGCAGGGCGCTGCTGTTATTTAGACGCAGCACCATTTTTTTACCCGCGCTATCCAGCAAAAAACTCCGGTTGCTCAAGCCGCCGCTCAGTGGGCCGACCACCACAGGTTTGGCACGCAGCTCGCCCGTCCACTGCTGCCAGCTTTCGATGGCCGGCGCGGTGTCAGCCCAGCGCGTGACGGGTGGGTCAGGCTGCAACGGCTTGCCTGTTGGCACGAAAATGCGCCCGCCAACTGAAGTAGCCGAAAAACGCGATGATGATATAGGCAGCAAACAACAGCGCGGTCAGCCCCAGGCCCCGGTCGATATAAAGGGGCACCGATACTGCGTCAATGACAATCCAGTAAAGCCAGTTTTGCAGATACTTGCGGGTTACCAGGTAGGTGGTAATGACGCTGGCCCAGGTTGTGAATGAATCCACGTAGGGCCATGCCGCGTTGCTGTGTTCACTGAGCAGGTAGCCCGACACCATGCTGAGTACCGCAATCGCGGTAACCACCAGAAGATGTTGCCGGCCCGACATGATGCGCACCGCCAGCGCGTGCTGCCCACCACCGTTGGCGCCGCCGCGCGTCCATTGATGCCAGCCGTAGACGGCCATCGCCATGTAGTAAACATTGAGCGCGGAATCCATCAGCAGGCTGACGTCCCAGAACAATACCGTATAAATGGCCGTGCTGATAAACGCGAATAACCAGCACAACACCTTTTCCCGCACCGCCAACAACAGGTAGGCGATGGCAAAAATCACCGCCGCCACTTCCCATGGCGACATGGACGCGGCGGAGTCGGTGATGGATTGCAGCCAGGTGCTCATCGGTCGATCGTATGGTTATTGAAACTCATATCTCACATTAACACCGTAAACCCGCGGCTCGCCAAACTGGCGGTAGGCTTCGTTGACGTAACCCTTGCGTGGGTCGTTGGCAAAATATAGCCCGTGCACCGCGTAATCCTTGTCGCCCAGGTTACGTACCCAGGCACGAATGGTGATGTCACCAAACGCGTATCCCACGCTGGCATTCACCAGGGAGTGGCCGGAAAGTTTCTGGTTGTGATAATAGCCGTAGTAGCTGTCACCGCGCCCTTCAAGCTCAAGCCGCGCGCTTAAACGCGGTGTAAAGTAGATGTTGGTGCCAAGGTTATATTGCCATGCCGGTGCCTTGGTCTGGTCGCGGTCCTCAACCAGGGTAATGGTCGATTGAGTCCAGTCTCCGGGTGTGCCCAGGTCGACCACTGACATTGCTTCCACATTTGTTTTGATCCAGCCCAGCCCGGCGAATACATTGACGCTACTGGCCAACTGGTAATCCAGTTCCACTTCAAAGCCGTAGTTGGTGCCCTTGTTAACGCTGTCGAGGTAACCCACCCACAGGTAATTAACATCGTCCCATATCCACGATTCCAGTTGGGCGTCTTTCCTGTTCATATGGAACAGGGCGGCACGCAGGCTGAGCTTGCTGTCCAGGTATCGCCCCTTGATGCCTATTTCCTTGTTCAACAGACTTTCGCTGCCAAACTGCAGACGGCTTTGCATAAAGTCGCGGAATTTTGAATCCATAAAGTCAAATACCGAGCTGGCCTCGGTGTTGACGCCGCCCGGTTTCACACCGCGTGACAATGTGGCGTAGACCAGGGTGCCGTCACTCATGTCGTGCTGTAGCGTAAGCTCACCGGTGAGATAGCGGTCATCTATTTTGCTGTACAGGGCGTTGGTGTCGTCATATTGGTCGCTAAACGTTTCAAAGCGCAGGCCGGTGACAAGCCGCCAGTCTGATGCCAGGTCATAGTCCAGTTGGGTATAGACCGCATAGCGCCGGGTTTCGTAATGGCTGTTAAAGCTGCCCCAGTACTGCCGCGCGAAATCTTCGCTGCGGTGCTGCGCGTAGATGCCGGCGACCCAGTCAAAGCGCTCATGGTTTATCGACATCAGGTGGGTGTCCAGGCTGATGTTGTCGCGGCTTCTGGTCTGTTGGTCGGTATTGGCATAGGGATAGCAAAATTCCAGACCGTCGCAAATAGCCGGGTTGGTCCAGTCTTCATCATAGCTGTAGCTTAAGTCGACATCCGACCAGCTGATGATGGTCTCAAGCGCCAGGCCGGGGTTGAGCTGCCAGTAATTCTTGCCGGCAAGCGACAGCGACTGCTGCTGGTCACGACCAGGCTCATCGGCAAGAGAACGGCGGTTGTTGTCGAGCGAAAAAGCATCATAGCCATTGTCGATATCGACATAAAAAGCCGTCAACTCGGTGTAGTTGCTATCGTTACCTAGCCAACGCAGCTTGCCGCGCAAACTGAATTCATCAATGCCGCTAGTATCATCAACACCCAGGTAATCATTACGCATATAGCCGTCACTGCTGGTCTGGCTAACTGCCAGTCTACCCAGCAGGTTCTGTGCCAGCGGCCCGCTCAATGCAGCGGCCACGTTCCAGCTGTTGTGGGTGCCGAAGCCAGCCTGTGCATAACCGCCGAAACTTTCGGTAGGGCTGTAGGACCGTATGTTAACCATGCCGGCCAGTGCGTTGGTGCCAAAGCGTGTGCCCTGGGGCCCGCGCAATACTTCCACTTGCTGGGTGTCCATCATGATGGCTGCCGCGGCAACCCCATTCATGTCGACGTCATCAATGGTGATGCCAACGGATGGAAAATATTTGGGATCGACAAACTGCTCCAAATCGCCAACCCCGCGCACCTGGATAAACCGGGCTCTTGAGGCACCTGAGGAGAAATTGACGTTGGGTAGTACATTGAGGGTTTCTTCGAGGTGCTGCACGCCCCGGTCAAACAGGGTCGATTGCTGGACAACCGAGATGCTGCCGCTGCTTTTCAGCAGGCCGGTATCGCGAAAGCTGGCGGTGACGAGAACCTCTTCCAGTTCACCGCCGGTTCCTTCCTGCGTATCAGCGACGGCCATGCTGACTGCAAAAATGAACGGCAAAATACTCAGTTTTTCTAACACAATAAAGCCTCCAAAAAACACAGGAGACCCGGAGGGTGGAGAGATTGAACAATTGCATGCGCCCTATCCCTACGCCGGCATAATCCGGATCAGGTTCAAAGGGTCCGTCCCGTTGAGAATATTCTCAGGACATCTCAGGCCGCGTGGCCGCCCCTCAGGCACTCCCAGTGGGAATGTGCGGTTATTCTAGCGCAACGATGATTGGAATACTTTATTGTTCGGCTGCTTTGCGTTCCAACACGAGTTCGGTAACTGTGTTTTTGATGCTTGGGTAGCTTGCCGTCAGTTCAGCCAGTCGGTTATACCGTTTCAGACTCAGGTCTTCGGCTTCGATGGCTGCTATTGCCTGATCTTCGGGCTTGCCGGCATTCATCAAATCCTGAACGTTCATCCAGGCCACCGCAAAACGGGTCAGCTCTTCCATGTCGGGAATATCACGCGGCGGTTGTTCACCCGCCGTTGCAATGGCGGTGAAATCTGCGTCGAAGTAACTTGAATCGGGCAATCTGTCCAAGGCGTTACGCAAGGTTGCCGAGTTGTCTGCTTTAAGGCTACGCCATATTTTATGTCGGCCATAGCCTGCGCTACCGCCCAACTGGCCCGATTTTCCGCCCAGGCGCAGTGCGTCCAGATCGCCGTTACGTCCACAAGTGACATGCCGAAAGTGCGTGCCGACAGGCGTCTCCAGCCAGCACAATAACTTATCTTTGTCTGCCTCAAGGCTGCTGCGCGGTTCATTGAAAGCCTTGCGGATGATGCGTAACCGGGTTTCGGTTTTGAGCGTAAACCTTTCCCCGACAACTTCCAGTGTGCCCAGGTCGAGCACACTGTCGTCGGCGGCAATGGTGTCCCCATCAAGCTCCACCTCGGGCGGCTTCTCTATTGCGTGCCCCGCAATACAAAAAAACAATAGAAACAGCGGCATTTTGTTCAACATATCGATATCCCCCTACAGCTTGCTAATGCGTGCTTTTGTGGCTCAATTGGGTGTGACAATGATTCCGGTGTCCGGTTTGACCTTGCTGTCACGAACATCGGCAAACACTTTCGCCAATGCTTCCATGCCCTGGTGGTTTTCAATGTTGAGCCAGGCACGGCTTTTAAGTGCGGCGGCGTGCCAGAACTGAAAGGCTTTTTTATCAAACTCGCCAGGACCCCATTCTTTGGCCCGTTTTTGTATGTGGCCGGGTGCAAAAAACATGGCACTGCGGTCGCGAATAAAATGCGGCCCCATTTTGTTGGAGTCGTAGTGAGTAAGGCCGACATTTGAAGTGAACTTCATATTGTCGCCGAGCAGCGCATGAAGGTCCGACAACACATCGCCATTGCCTGACATATCTACAATAACGGTCGCTTTTGAACTGTCGAGAGCACCCAGATCGTCATAGGTGATCACATGGTCATACAAGCCGAGTGCTTCAACTTTGGCCTTGTTGCCCGTTGAGGTGATACCAACACAATGCAGCGCTTCCGGGTCGTCCTTGAGCGCGTAGGCAAGGCCAATCGCTGTTTTGGAAGAGGCGCTTGGGATAACGATTTGCGTAGCCCCAAAATTATCGTTGTCCTGTAGAAAATCATAGAGACAAAACGATGTCGCGTAGAGCGGCATCAGCAACATACGGTCGTCGTCCATGGCTGGCTCGTAAAGCTTCTCGCCCTGGGTGCGAATATAGGCATTGTAAACCGGCGACAACGCTGCCCGGTGCTCGGAAATGTCACTGAGCCGGTCGTCCCGCAGTTTGCCCGGCCGGATGACCAGGTGTGTACCCATGGGCCAGTAGCCATATAAACGCTCGCCTTTTTTCACTTCCGGGTGTTTGCTTTCAACCACTTCCGCAAAGCCCCAAACAGGGATAATTCCCCAACCTTCTTCGGTGGGAAAGAAATTCCAGTAGCCAAGTTTCTCGCCGACAATGGCGTAGCTGATGTTATTGGCGGTCAACGCGAAACGGTCTGTTTGCGTCAGAACCTCACCTTCTAGAAGACTGGGGATAGCTGATGTAACAACCCGCGTATTGGAAATATCGCTTTTATTGACTTCAAAGTGACGCATTTGCATTTTGTCTTCCTTGGGTGAGGTTTATCAGTGGACACCATTGTGCCAGAACACAAGAAAAAAGCACTGCGATCGAAAGCGCTTTTGAACAGAAGTTACCGCGCGCGGCGCCTGTTATAAGTCGCGGTGTCATCGATAGTGCTGACGCTGGTTTCGTATGAGGCAAAAGATGTTCTGTTCAGATACAGAAAAACGAAGCATCTCCACTGGAAAAATATCAATGCGAGCTTTAATTGGCGTCGCAACAAGAAGGTAGTGGATGTATTTCAGCGCTAATAATGCAGGAGAACGATTACAGCGGTGTGTCTGGAGAAATGCGTCAGGTACGCCGGGGTAACCCGCGGGTTTGGACATTGACCACGGCGAATAACGGAGGGGCTGCTCATTGAAAACTGGCGGGCCCTTAAGCGTTTGCGCCAGCTGCTAATCAGGTATAATTTTTATTTGAAAATCGGGCGCGGTACGCACATTGATCGACAACCACGGTTTCATCAGGAGTTTATAGAAGGCGCACCATGGAACAGAACTACAAAGAAAGAAATAAAAACTTAAAAGAAATTTCCACCCGGCAGGTCGCCAGAGAAATTGAAGGCTGCTCGAGCTGGCGGCATCATGCCGTACACCAGGATCGCGGGTGGCTGTTGAACGCGCTGGGAAAAATTCAGAACCAGGTAGAAAAAATCCGCGAGGCCCAGGGCGATTCAGTTAAAAGCCAGGCCGAAGTTAACGCGCTATTGAGCCTGTTTGAGGAAGACCGACTTAATACGCTTGGCGACGACTAATATTTAAACCCCGGTAGAGGTCTGTGGCGACCAACGGGGTAGTGTTTAAAGCCGTTGCCTAAAACGCGGTATAAGCATGGAACCAGACTGGAGGAAATCCTGGCCATCCCAACCACTAAAATTTCCCTTTTTTTGCAGGGACTTAAAAAATGAGCCAGCCCGTAAACCGGTTGCCTTACAGGTCGGCCTTGATACCCGCTGCCGGTCTTGGTTCTCGATTGGGTCTTGGTCCCAAGTGCTTGTTGCGGATCGGGCCAAACTCCCTGCTTGAAATTTTAATCTCAACGCTGCAGCCGTTGGTTGATGAGATACTGATCGCAGTACCACAAGATTACCAACATGAAATTGAAGCCAATATTGCTGGTAGGGCGGTGCTGGTAACCGGCGGGGCTACCCGTCAGGACAGCATTGACCATCTGTTTGATGCCAGTTCGGGCGATGTCGTCCTGATTCAGGATGCCGCCCGGCCTTTTGCGTCGAGGGCGTTGTGTTCCGCAGTGTTGGAAGGCGCCAGCCAATATGGTGCCGCAGGGGCTTTTCTTGACCCAACCGTGCCGGTGGGCCGAGTCAAAGACGGTGCGGTGGCCAGTTATCAGTCACGACACGAGGCTGGTGTATTTCAGGCACCGCAGGCTTTTACGCGCGAGGTCTTCATGACCGCGCGGCAACGGACAGTTGGTCAACAGTTTCAGTCGACTGCCCAAATGGTTATTGATGCCGGCTACGCCTTGCGCGCTATTCCAGGTGAGGCCGAAAACATTAAGATAACCACTTCACTTGATTGGGAAATAGCAAAGCGCGTTATCTCCCCAGCACTAGGATTGGAAAAATAGTATGAGTTCAGAAAACCTACATAATGATAATAAAGAGCTGTTTCTCATCACATCCCATCATGACCTGACCAACTATGTACTTGCCACCTACGTCATTACCACGCCCGTGGATGGCGAACAGGCCGCGCTTGGACTGGCCAGAGAACAGAGCATTTGCGCCACCCACTTGAATGACATCGAAATGCCCGAAGATGTTGGCGACTTTTGCGCCAGGGTAGTGAGTGTTGAGGCATTGCCCGGTCCGGCAGGGGAGGTCGCTCCGCTGTACTTTCTCAATACGCCGGTTTACGCGTCAGGGTCATCCGTCGGTACGCTGCGCCGCTTCAAAATTGTCATCGCTTATCCGGTGCGGTTGTTTGGCGGCGGCCTGACCAAATTGTGGAACCATGTATTTGGTGAAGCGCACCGTCTGGGGTATATGAGTGCAGTCGCGTTGATCGACCTGCAGTTTCCTTCGTCATTGGCCAGCACCTATGCGGGGCCAAAGTTCGGCGTGTCCGGCATACGGGAAAAACTGGGTGTAAAAGACCGGCCCATCTTTTGCCGGTCCATGCGGCCGGCGTCCTCGCTATCGACAGAAACCATGCTGCAAATTAACGAGCGGGTATTGTCCGGTGGTTTTGACATTATCAAAGATGACGAGTTGACCTACGATTGCGCACGCTCACCGTTTTCAGAGCGGGTACGGCGCATGGTTGATATGAAGCACAGGGTTGAGGATAAAACCGGTGAACGTAAACTCTACTTCGCCAATATCATCGACGATTACTCGGCCTCAATGGCGCTGGCAGAACAGGCCGAGGCGTTGGGTGCCGATGGCGTACTGCTCAGCGCCAGCGCCCAGGGGTTGTCTTTCATCAGTGAAGTCGCGAATAAAACAAACCTGGTCATACTTTCACATAACAGTTGTGGCGATGCGTTTACCCGCGCGGGTTCCTGGGGAGCAAGTGACGCGGTGATGGCAGTATTGCAACGGGCGGCTGGTGCTGATCTTGTCGTGTCTCCCGGTCCCTTCGGAACACCCTACCAGGATGCGACAGAGGCACGGGCTTTTATCGGCTCGTGCCGAGACGCACTTGGTTCATGTGAGCAATCTTTGCCGATTATTCAGGGCGGAAAACAGCCAGGAGAGCTTGAGCAGTACACCAAAGATATTGGCTCTACCGACTACATGATTATTGCCGCCACGTGGCTGGACAATCACCCCGACGGTATGCAGGCAGGCGCGCGCGCGTTTCGTGATGCCTGGGAAGAACTGGTTCTGGCTGGCAGTGCACTATGAATAACCAGGTCAACAGACAGCAGGACTGGTTAAACAGCATGAACGCGGGCCTGCGGGGCTTTCAGACGGGCCGTCTTGGCGACGCGGTTGCCGCCTTCAACCAGGCAGTGCAAATACTGCCGGAACGCGTGGAAGGCTGGGTCAATCTGGGCTCCGCGCTTCTCGAAGCCAGACAGTACGATTCTGCGGCCAGGGCGTTGCAAAAGGCAGTTTCGGTTGAGCCGAAATTTATGGCGGCACACCTGACTTTCGGAGACGCGCTAAGGCAACTTGGCAACGTTCCCAAGTCCATTGAGAGTTACCGGCAAGCTGTGGCGTTGCAGAAAACGGTCATGGGGCTTAATAAGCTGGCCTGCGCGTTGCGTATTACAAAAGAAGTGGCAGAAGCCGAGGCTTTGTACCGAGAAGCAATTGCCATGGAGCCACAATTCACATTAGCGCAGGTCAATTTGGCAACGCTGCTTATGGAAATGTCTCGGTTCGATGAGGCCGGGCTATCGTTGGGCGCGCTGGCAAAGCTGAACCTGCCTCCCGCCGAGCGTGCCGAGGTGACCAAATCGCAGCAGGTTCTGTCAGACTATTTTCTCTTAAAGCAGCCGCTTGAGGTGCTTGTAAAAGAGAATGATCGCAGTTCTCTGGAGCAAGCCCTAACCAGCGCGCACAATCGTAACCGGCCGGTGGACGAAGGTGTCTTCAAGACAATCCGTAAGTATGCCGGGGCGACTCATGACCTTTCCGCGTACCCCACCATCGCACTCATGGACCTGCCCGATGAGTGGCCGCTGATCGAAGCCCTGTTTATGATTCCAATGGTCAACACGGTCAGCGAATACCGTGAGCTTAGGACCAAAATCCACGCTGGTGAAAAGGTCGCCGGAGATCTGTTGGAGTCGCTTAATATGGAGCCGGTCACCCCGGCAGTCCGCGCGGCGCGACAGGAGTTGCACGACCCCATCAAGGCCGAATTACACCTGCGTCACTGGCACGCGCTGGCCAGCAAGGATGTGGAGGGAATGTTCCCGGGGCATTTCAAATATACTCAAAACTGGAACCACAAAAACCCCACAATGAAACGCGTAGAACCAGCCCTGGCCAGTTCGACTTTCAGGCACTTTATCAGCGAAATTTATGCTGGATTTGAGCCTGGGATTGCCCGGGCTGTAATCGTCTGGATGACGGTATGTGATTTGCACGCGTTTGCAGATGGCAACGGCCGGGTCGCGCTCAGTTGGTTAAACCGCGAACTGGAGTGGGCAGGACTCATGCCAGCCCTTTTCACAAAAGAGATGGGGGTTAAGGGCGAGTTGGCGGCTGCAATGAAGATCGTGCGCAATGGCAGTGGCGATTTATCGCCCGTGTGCGATGTCATAGTCAAAGCCCAGCAACATGCCGTTGCTTTCTG
>UPTN01000049.1_pt1 | contig 58828 bp, 56 predicted proteins | sample 2160111 | NCBI WGS metagenome assembly UPTN01 (sample SAMN06265058, study PRJEB28932) | marine metagenome | isolation source: Columbia River Estuary | place: USA:Columbia River Estuary, USA | collected 2014-05-05
GCAACAATGGGTCTGGGCAACAATGGGTCTGGCGTCAGCCGTCAGCCCTCAGGTCAACTATTGGTGCCAGCACCAGTGCCAGGGTTCATAGGCCACGCCGTGGCAATTATTTCTGGCATAAGACATTCTGAAGCCAAAATCGTCTGCTGACTTGCTCAGCCATGCAAAGGCGGGGCTGTTCTCAAAAGACTCTTCCAGCGGTGGGTAGCCGGGGGTGGTGATGTCCAGCGCGCGGCCACTGTGATGTTCACTGTATCCGGGCGCCGCCGATACTTTGAGGATGTCTTCGATGCACTGGCCGCTTGCCAGTTTTTTTCTGATGATGCCTGCCTGGTACTCCACCGGGCGGAAGGCGGAAACCACTTGCAGATTAATACCTTCAGCGGCGGCCGCGTCACGCATGTTAAACCATGCGTGGGCGGCTAAAGGTGTTAGTTTTTGATCTCTATCAAAGACATCTTTGCCGATGGATATCGGGGTTTGGCACTCTTCCTGCAGGGCGAGTTGGTGTTTGCAGTCGTAACCTTTTGCGATACCCAACTGCTCGTGGAGCCCATCAATCAGCTCTTTAAAACAGCTTTCCTCTTTACGACCGTGCACGCTTAAACCGTAACTCCACAGCTGCTCTTAGATTGCCGGGCCGTTGTAGAAAATACCCTTGAGGAGGAAGAAGAAAATGATTGCCAGGATGCCGCCGGCGGGCAGCGTGATGATCCAGGACAGCATGATATTGCGAACCACCCGCAGGTTAAGCGCGCCGATACCACGAGCGATACCTACACCGAGAACAGCACCCACCAGTGTGTGAGTGGTGGAAATAGGTATACCGGTTCCTGAAGCAATCACCACGGTGGAAGCCGCGGCCAGTTCTGCGGCAAAGCCGCGTGACGGTGTAAGCTCGGTGATATTACGACCGACGGTCCTGATCACTCGCCAGCCATAGGTGGCGAGACCCAACACGATGCCGATAGCGCCGAGCAGGAGGATCCAGGTTGCCAATGCAGATTTTTGCGCCACCGCACCGGTTTTGACAATACTGACAATTGCAGCGACTGGACCTACCGCGTTGGCGACATCATTAGAACCGTGGGCAAAGGCCATACCGCAAGCGGTAAACACCATCAAAATACCAAATATTTTCTCAACATTGGTAAAACGGAAGTCTACGTCTTCATTCGGATTGATCTTGATTCTTTTTATCGCGATGACGCCGATCGTCATTGTTAAAAGACAGCTGAAGGCCGCAACCGCTACTGACTCGCCGGTGCTCAAATCCAGACCGACATGTTTGAGGCCTTTCATCAAGGTTACCAACGCCAGGATAAAGCCCACCGCGAAGATGTAAAAAGGCACATATTTGCGCGCGTTTTTCAACGGATCATCGGTTCCGAGGATCAGTTTCTGTACGCTCATAAAGATAAGGAAGGCGAGGACACCCGAAAGCATGGGCGAGACCACCCACGAGGCGGCAATGGTGCCGACTTTTGCCCAGTGAACGGATTCAACACCAATACCAACGGCGGCGAAACCAACGATGGCGCCCACGATGGAATGGGTGGTGGAAACCGGCCAGCCTTTCTTGGATGCTACCAGTAGCCACACAGCGGCCGCCAGCAGAGCAGCCAGCATACCGAATATCAGCAGTTCGGGGTTATCTTCCACCTTCGATGCATCAATGATGCCCTTGCGGATGGTAGAGGTTACCTGACCACCGGCCAGAAAAGCGCCTGCAAACTCGAAAATAGCCGCAACGATGATCGCTTGCTTAATGGTGAGGGCTTTTGAACCGACCGATGTGGCCATTGCATTAGCGACATCATTCGCACCAATACCCCAAGCCATGAACAGACCAAAAGCGGCCGCCAGGCCTAAATACCAGAATGAGAATTCCATAATTGTTCTTATCCCTTAACGAGCCAGCATTAATTGCAGGCGACTACCCACACGTTGTGCCCGGTCGGCAATCGTACCGGTGCTTTCAATAACCTTATAGAGGAACATCACGTTGACGGCGTCCAACTCTTTTTCCAGTCTGAACAGTTCGCTGCGCAAAACAACTTGCTGCTCATCGGTGTGCTGTTCGATGTCATCCAGATTGTTCAGCAATCCACCCACGCGTTCACGTTCGACTTTACCAAATCCGGTCTCAATTAATTCGTCCAGTTCACTGATCGCAATGTATGCCGCTGTGCAGGCGTCTACGCAACGCCTGACCAGAGCCTCGTAACCTTGCGCCATGGTCTCGGGTATTTGCATATTGCGCCCGATGATCAGTCCGGCAACATCTCTCGCGCCGCCGGCAACCATGTCCTGCATGGTCAAAACTTCCAAAACGTCACGGCGATCAATGGGCATGAACAGACTGCTGGGCAGTCGTAATCGAAGCTCTTTTTTCAGGGCATCCGCTTCATGTTCCATGGAAATGATATTTTGATGGTGTTTCAAACGACCCTGCTGGTCACCGCTTAAAGCCGCCTCGGTGAAAGGAATAAGTTCGGTCACACATGAAACAACTTTGTTCATGTGTTCCTGTAAGGGTCTGACGGGAGACTTCCCGAAAATGCCACTGAGATAACTTCCTGACATTTTTTTCTCCAACTGTTGGCCAGGCATTGCTGGCGTTATGTAATTTGTATTGTGTTGCGCTAAGTTTAACCGCGTGTAAACAAATATTGTAACAAATATGTCATATTTGAAGCTTAGAATAATCACATGAATTCTGCTGCTAAAAACCAACCGGTCAGTTTGTCTGTTCGCGGGGATGATTTTCACCGCTGGAGAAGCAGGAAAGACCTGCTGGCCAAAAAAATCATTGGTCTGGGCGGTTTCGTGGTTATTGCCGCTGTATTGTTGATCCTCTTTTATCTTTTGTATGTTGTCGCGCCGCTTTTTTTGCCGGCAAAAATGTCACAAAAAAGTATTGGCAGCCAACCCGGTTGGGGCGCTGGCAGCACCGCTTTTCTATCAATTGAAGAACAGCAGCAGATAGGGCTGAGAGTTAGCCGCAGCGGTACCGCTGAGTTTTTCACATTAGATGGTCTGCAGCCTGTCAGTGCGTTGGAGTTGTCTGCGGGTGGTCAGGTTGTCGCGGCGGTGGCTGAAGACCAGGGCAGCAGCCTCTTGGCCGTCGCGTTTGAAGACGGGCAGGTGAGTGTGCTGCAGCATTCTTATAAAACCGATTTTTCAGAAGGCATTGAACTGAGAAAAATTTTGCCATTGTTGGAGTTTCCTTATGGCGCCGACCGGCGTGAGTTGATGCCCGGCGGCGGTGTGACAGGTCTGGCGTTGTCAGACGGTGATACGGAACTGGTGTTGGTGGCTACCGGAAATGAAGGGCGGGTTCAGGTTGAATGGAATACAAAGCAGGAAAATTTTCTTAGCGGCGAAATCAACCTTGAACGTTCGATCAAGACCATGAACGTGGACTTTGATATCAGCGGGGTCGCCATCAGCGATAACCATCGCTGGCTCTATCTGGGCGATGAAGAGGGCCGGGTGCATTTCATCAGCATTGCGGGAATGGAGGAAGTTCACTCGATCCAGGTTGCAGATACCCGGATCTCCAGCATGAGTATGCTGCTGGGTGGTATTTCAGTGCTGGTTGGTGATGCTGCTGGAAACATCACCCAATTATTTCCGGTCAGAAACCAAAGCAATGAATATCGGCTTGCAGCTGTGCGGGGTTTTGAAGCGCAGCAAGCCGCGGTGGTGCGTATTATTCCGGAGCAGCGCCGCAAAGGTTTTATTTCGGTGGATGCCTCCGGCAACCTTGCCGTTTACCACAGTACGGCCAACCGCCTGGTGTTGACAGAGCAATTGAGCGGCGGCTTGCCCGACGCACTGGCGTTGGCGCCGCGAGCCGCAGGTTTGTTGTTGCTGAATGCTGACGGCCGCGCGGACTTCATGGATATCGACAACGAACACCCGGAGGTTTCGTTTTCATCGCTGTGGTCAAAAGTCTGGTATGAAAATTACGCTCAGCCCGAATATGTATGGCAGTCTTCGGCTTCAAGCAACGAGTTTGAGCCCAAGTTTAGTCTGACCCCGCTGGCTTTTGGCACTTTCAAAGCCGCTCTTTACGCCATGTTGTTTGCGTTGCCGCTGGCCCTGGCCGGCGCGGCATATACCGCCTATTTCATGTCGCCGGCGTTGCGCAGAATGGTCAAGCCGACCATTGAGATCATGGCTGCGCTGCCAACTGTAATTCTCGGGTTTTTGGCCGGGTTGTGGTTCGCGCCGTTCCTGGAAGAAAACCTTGCCGGTGTCTTTATGCTAATGCTGTTGGTACCGCTTGGGCTGCTGCTGTTCGCCTGGTTTTGGACTGGTGCCGACTGGCGTATCAAACGCTATGTCAAGGAAGGCTGGGAGCCTTTGTTGCTGTTGCCCGTGCTGGTGCTGCTCGGGGCGTTGTCACTGACGATGGCAGGGCCTTTCCAGGATTTGTTTTTTAGCGGTGACCTGCGTTCCTGGTTGAGCCGTGAAGCGGGGATTTCGTACGATCAGAGGAACGCGATGGTGGTGGGCGCCGCGATGGGGTTTGCCGTCATTCCAACCATATTTTCTATCGCCGAAGATGCGGTTTACGGCGTGCCCCGGTCGCTTTCCAATGGCTCGCTGGCACTTGGCGCGACCCCGTGGCAGACGATGGTGAGGGTGATATTGCCGACCGCGAGTCCTGGTATGTTCTCCGCGGTCATGATTGGTCTCGGCCGCGCCGTGGGCGAAACCATGATCGTTTTGATGGCCACTGGCAACACCCCGATCATGGATTGGAACCTGTTTGAGGGTATGCGTACCTTGGCGGCGAACATAGCCGTTGAAATGCCGGAGTCTGCAGTGAACGGCTCACATTACCGCATTCTGTTCCTCGCGGCCCTGGTGCTGTTCATGTTCACTTTTATAGTCAACACGGTCGCTGAGTTGATACGTCAGCATCTACGCGAAAAATACAGCTCGTTGTAAGGGTGCATTGATGAAAGCATTAACAAAATGGATTGCGGACGGCACGCCCTGGGTTTGGCTCAACGCCGCTGCGGTCAGCGCCTGCATTCTGTTGGTTACCGGTTTACTGCTGCTGATAGGTGTTCGCGGAATGGGTCATTTCTGGCCGTTGGCAGTGCAACAAATCGTTTACCAACAGGAAGATGGCGGCGAAGTGGTTCTCGCTGGCCAGATTCGCGAACGGGAAACGGTCACAGCCCAACGTTTACGCGAGTCGGGAATTGAGATTCCCGCAGAGTCTGAACTGGTAGACCGTTACCTGCTGAAGACAGGCAACCGGGACGTTACCGGGCAGGATTTTCGCTGGGTGCTTGAGCCGTCCATCACGTCCACCAGCAAGCCGCATAGTCTGGTTGTGTTCGAGCGTGAGGAATGGGGCGTTTTTATCGGTCGGCTGATCGGTGTCAGACAAGCGGGTGATCTGCTTGAGGACCAGGACACTTGGGGAGGGTTTAAACTTCGCCTTGCCCACGCGAATGGCTTACGGGAAGAAATTCACGATCTCGAAAACAGCCGTATCAGTCGTGTCAATTACCGCCTTGAAAGACTGCGTTTAAAGCAGCGCGGAATAGAGCTTGATGGCGGGGACGATACGGCAGGGTTGGCTGCTATCGAATCCACGCGGGTCCAGTTGCAAGACGAATACCAACTGCTGGAGGCCGAACTGGGTCGCTTGTATGAGCAGTTACAGCTTGATGCCGTGATTGTAAGCACAGTAGACGGTCGCGAGCTTGAGTTGCCGATGTCATCGATCATAGACGCCCATAGGCCAAACCAGATGAGCCTGTTCGGAAAGTTGGGGTTCTTCTTCCAAAGCGCCTGGCGGTTTGTGGCTGATGACCCGCGCGAAGCCAACACAGAGGGCGGCATATTTCCGGCTATTTTCGGCACGGTGCTGATGGTCTTGTTGATGAGTGTGTTTGTAACGCCATTGGGCGTTGTTGCCGCTGTTTATTTGAAAGAGTACGCCCGCCAGGGACTGTTTACCCGTTTTATCCGTATTGCGGTTAATAACCTGGCCGGTGTTCCCTCGATCGTCTATGGCGTGTTTGGGTTGGGCTTTTTTGTTTACACGCTTGGCGGCAGCCTTGACCGGATATTTTTCCCGGAGGCACTGCCGTCGCCCACCTTTGGCACCGGCGGGCTGTTTTGGGCTTCTTTAACACTGGCCCTGTTGACGTTGCCGGTTGTTATTGTGTCGACCGAAGAAGGGCTTTCAAGAATTCCACGCAGTATCCGTGAGGGCAGTCTGGCGCTGGGCGCGACACAATGGGAAACACTGTGGCGCACCGTATTGCCAATGGCATCGCCGGGTATCATGACCGGGCTGATTCTGGCGGTTGCGAGGGCCGCGGGCGAGGTGGCGCCCCTGATGCTGGTTGGCGTGGTCAAGTTGGCGCCGGCGTTGCCGCTGGATGGAAATGCACCGTTTTTGCATCTCGACAGAAAATTCATGCACCTTGGGTTTCACATTTATGACGTGGGTTTTCAAAGCCCCAATGTTGAAGCCGCAAGACCACTGGTGTACGCGACCGCGTTGTTGCTGGTTGTTGTCATCGTGCTCTTGAACCTGGTGGCCATAAAGGTGCGTAACCGCTTAAGCGAAAGATATCGTGGACTGGAATCATGAAAGAGCAAAATAACTTACAGTTTGGACACAAGGTTGAGGCGGGTTCTCCGCCGTCGGTTGCAGTAACGGTTAAAGACCTGAATTTATATTATGGTGAAACCCGCGCTCTGCAGTCGATCAACCTGGATATTCCCGAAAAACAGGTTACCGCTTTTATCGGCCCAAGCGGTTGTGGCAAATCGACCTTGCTGCGTTGTTTCAATCGTCTTAATGACCTGATTGATACCTGCCGGATTGAAGGTGAAATCCTGTTGAACGGGCGGGATATTTATGCCGACAATGTAAATGTCGCGGAATTGCGGCGCGAAGTGGGTATTGTTTTTCAGAAACCCAACCCATTCCCCAAGTCAATTTACGAAAACGTGGCCTACGGACTGCGTATTCAAGGCATCAGTAAACGCCGCCAACTCGATGAAACGGTAGAGTGGGCATTAAAGGGCGCTGCCTTGTGGGATGAGGTGAAAGACCGGCTCAATGATTCCGCTTTTGGTTTGTCAGGCGGTCAGCAACAACGATTGGTGATCGCACGCGCGATTGCGGTGCAGCCCAAATGCATACTGCTGGACGAGCCCTGTTCGGCACTTGACCCTATTTCGACCTTGAAGGTTGAAGAGTTGATCACGGAATTAAAATCACAATATACAATTATCATGGTCACGCATAATATGCAGCAGGCCGCGCGTGTTTCTGATCACACGGCATTTATGTATATGGGTGAGCTGATAGAACTTGGTACGACGGACCAGGTGTTTACAAGTCCGCGCCTGAAAAAGACAGAGGATTACATCACCGGTCGTTACGGTTGATGGATTCGGGAATGAAAGAGGTCTTCAAATGGATAATCTAAATCTCGGCAATCACATATCCCAGCGCTTTAACGAAGAACTGGAAGACGTTCGCAGCAAGGTGTTGCGCATGGGTGGTGTGGTTGAAGAGCAACTGGCCAACGCCTTAAAGGTACTCGTGAGTGGCGAAACTGCCCTTGCCGATACCGTGATAAACGCAGATGCCGTGGTCAACTCACTCGAAGTGGAGATCGACGAAGACTGCACCCGTATTGTCGCGAGACGCCAGCCCGCCGCGACGGATTTGCGGCTTGTCATGACGGTGAGTAAAACCATCAGCGACCTTGAGCGCATCGGTGATGAAGCCAAACGGGTGGCAAAAATGTCCCGTAAAGACATGGACGGCATACTTCGTGACGATGTTCGTGCCGATTTGATCCACATGGGTGAGTTGGTGCGCGAAATGTTGCGCCAGATACTTGATGCTTTTGCACGAACCGATGTGGATATGGCGGTTTTGGTTGTTAAAGCGGACGCCAAGGTTGACAAAAAATTCAAAAAAATCGTCAAGCAACTCATGGAAAGAATGAGTAGCGAGCCCGAAAGTGTGCCCGCGGTAATGAAGGTCATGTGGGCGGTGCGCTCTCTGGAGCGCATGGGTGACCGTTGTCAGAACATCGCCGAGCACATCATCTACATGGTGCTGGGCACCGATGTTCGCCATATCAAGCTGGATGATTTTCTGGCTGGAATTCAGGCTGAGCCAGAGCAGTAATAAAGCGCGAACCCACCTTTGTGTTACTGGGTGACCTGATCAGGTCGTGTGAATGTCTCAATTTTGAGAGGACTGGTCACCCGGATATCTATTTCTATCAAGCGCGCGAATTGGGGAAGGCCATTACTTCGGTAATTGAAACCGCACCCGTGATGGCCATTAATAACCGGTCGACACCCAGCGCGACGCCGGCACATTCGGGCAGTCCATGTTCAAGCGCGGCGACCAGTCGGTGATCGATGGAACAGGTGATCTCCCCACGTTCCTGGCGTACCGCGTTCTCGGCTTCAAAACGTCTTTTTTGTTCAACCCAATCGGTTAGTTCCTGGTAGCCGTTCGCCAGTTCGGTGCCTCCGAGATAGAGTTCAAAGCGTTCCGCCAGCGGGGGCGTTCCCGGTCGAATTTTAGCCAGTGCTGCTTGATCGGCTGGGAAGTCGTGAACAAATGTCAGGCATTCTCGCGGCAGGGCGGGTTGAATGACAAGACTGATCAGCAGGTCCAGCCATTGTCGCCGTCCCAGTTCGATATCATCGATGCCGTGTTGCTTCGCCGTTGCGGCAAGCTCGGGAATTTCAGCAGTGAATGGATCAAGTTCAAGGTGTTTTAGAAAAAGCTGCCGGTAGCTGAGGCGCTGTTCCGGCCATTGATCAAATTTGCCGCGCCCGCAGCACCTGACCAGGGCCGCGACCTCGTCCATTAACTGATGATAACTAAAGCCGGTTCGGTACCATTCGAGCATGGTGAATTCGGGGTTATGGGAACGGCCTGACTCACCGGCACGAAATACGCGGCCAAGCTCAAAAATATCACCGCTGCCGGCGGCCAGTAAGCGCTTCAGCGCAAACTCGGGGGAGGTGCGCAAGTAGCTGCCATGATCAGTTTGTATGGACTGGATTTCGGGGTCGGTGTTGCCCGCCATGGATATCAAGGGCGTTTCAACCTCCATTACCTTGCGGGCGAAAAAATAATCCCGGATGTCGCGCAACAGCGAGGCCCGCGCTTTTAGTTGTTCGGCCGTGGCAGTGGGGCGCCAGTTTTCAGTTGGGTTCATGGTTTGTGTACGTAATTTCCAGTTGCAGGCCGATGGCTTTGAGGGCCTGTATTTCATATTCAAGATCGGCCACCGTAAGCGGGTGATTTTCCATCCAGGCGGCAGGTAGCGTTACGCATACCATTGGCGCTTTAAAAGCAATACTGACCGATGGTATCGCTTCGCTGTCACGGGTTCTGCAAAAAATCCATGACAAACGCATACACAGCAAGGTGAGACGCAAAGCGGTGTGCAGTCGTTTGGGTAGCCTGCTGTTGTATCTTTCGGGTATTTCACGCCGTTGGAAACCCACCAGTGCTGCCAGAAAAAGTTGCTCCTGGCGTGAGAAGCCAGCCATGTCGGATGCTTCAACCAGGTAGGCGGAGTGTTGCTGGAAGCCACTATGGGATATTGCCAGGCCGGTTTCGTGTAACTCCGCGGCCCAGACGAGCATCATCCGGTGCACATCGCCAACGGCGTGGGCAGGTGACAATTGATCAAAAAGATTTAGGGCCGTTTCACGGACCCGTTCAACCTGGCTCAGGTCAACGGCAAACCGCGACATGAGGGCCTTGACGGCCTTGTCCCTGGGGTCACGATGCTCCAGCCTTCCCAGCAAATCGTGCAGCAGACCTTCCCGTAGCGCAAATGAAGATATGTAAAGCTTTTCTATATTCATGGCTTCGAAACAGGCCAGCAGGATCGCGAGTCCACCAATAAATACGGGTTGGCGGCGTTCACTCAAACCATCCATTTGAATGCTTGAAACGGTATCGAATGACAGGGCTTTTTGTTTTAATTTTTCGAGTGCTGCCCGCGTGATATGGCTTTCGCACCAACCGTTGGCATGGCAAATGCTGGCAGCGGAGCGGATGGTCCCCGACGACCCGACCGCCTTTTGCCAACCAACCCTGCGGTAAGCAGTTTGAAGGTCCTGCAGTTCAGACTGAACGGCACGCTGAGCGGTCTCAAGCCGTTGTTTGGATACCTGTCCATCGGCAAAGAACCGCCTGGTCATGGCGACGCAGCCAAATTGCATGCTCTCCATTTCCAGTGTGTCAAAACCCTCGCCGATGATAAGTTCGGTGCTGCCGCCGCCAATGTCGATCACCAATTGTTTTTGCTGTTCACGGGCGATCCATTGCGTGACACCAAGGTAAATCAACCGGGCCTCCTCACGTCCGGCAATAATATCTACTGGGCACTCTAGCGCTTTTTCCGATGCCATGAGGAATTTGTTGGCGTATTTTAAGCGACGGAATGTTTGGGTGCCGACAGCGCGGATGTTGTTGGCCGGTATGCCTCGCAGGCGCTGGCCGAACCGGGACAGGCAGTTGAGTGCGGTTTCACGGGTTTCGGGGTCGAGATTGCCCTCGTTATCCAGTCCACCGCCCAGACGCACCATTTCCTTGATTCGGTCCAATACCCGCAACTCTCCATGGTCACGACGTGCCACGAGCATATGGAAGCTGTTGCTGCCGAGGTCGATGGCTGCGTAGGTTTCTGATTGGGGATCAGGTTTCATGGGATTATTATAATCCCATGGGATACAAACAGCTTGCCGCTTCTGCTTGTCAGTGAAACCGGCCTCCGGGCAGAAAATGACAGGCGTCCTGTTAACGTAGTGCAGTGGGGTGGTAGGCGCTCGAAAGTCGGCCTAAAAGTAAAACGGGCCCCGAAGGGCCCGCTTTTTTGTCTAACTATAAAGTTGTTTTCAATCAGGTTTCAGCTTAAAAAATCAATACTTGAAACTCAAATCCAACTGTAACCTTTGATAGTCAATCGGGTCGTCCGACTCAAGACCTACTTCGTTAATTAAGTAAGTGATGTTGGCATTGACGTTTTTGTCGAGGGCATAGCTGCCTTTGAGCACATGACCTTTGGTGTCGGTAACGCCACCACCAAAGTCGGAGTCAGACAGCAGGCCCAGGACCGAGTCGGCTTCGATCTGCTGGTACACGTAGCCAAACGACCACTGGCCTTTTTTCTTTGCGCTGCCCAGGTTGAAACCCAGTGCGTAAGCAGTATCGTTTTCATCCACGGCCTGGTTCTGGACGTAGTTGGCGAAAACGAGTGCCGGCAAACCGAACATGCTGAAACCGAGGTCCGCAAACAACTCAAGCTCTTCGTAGTCGTACAGGTATGTGTTGGTGTTGCTGTTAAAGCTGTTGCCAAAAAAGTCATTGTCATCACCAAAGAATGAGCCGCTGCCCTTGGTGTTGAATCGATGGTAACCAACCCCGGTTGTAAGGTTCAGCGCATCGCCCAGTGGGACTTTAATGCCCAACTGACTCAGGAAAGCAAACGACTGATCGCCTTTGCTGTCGCTTTCTACCCAGTTGCCGAGGCCATTGGCGAAAAACTTGCCGTTATCCCATTTGACTCCGATACCTTCAGGCCGCCAGTCACCGTCCCACAACAAGGCGCCTTTACCGCTTTTATGGATAAAGTTGCTGAACTTTCCGCCAATGACGTGTGTGTTGGCAAGCCCGGACCAGTCAAAATATGCCATGTCCAGATTAATGGCCTTGGTTGAACCGCCATCGCCCAGGGTTTGGTTTGAAGAAACGGGGTCGGAGCCGCCACTGGTCAGACCCAACCCTACTTCTATCGTGGGTGTTACATCAGCAATGAGTGCTGCGCGGGCCCGTATACGGTTGCGGTTACGGTCTGGCTTGCCTTCGATATCGAAACTCTCATAGCGATACCTGAAGTCGCCTTTCCAGCGCATGGTTTCGGTCCAGTCGCTGGCTTTGGACTGATCTTTTATTTCTGTGGAAACCGCGTCAGTTTTCTTACTGACAGCGGCAACCGTTGCCGCCGTGTTTTGCTGGCTTTTTGCCAACTCGACATTGGCTGCAGCCAGTTCACGGTTTTCTGCCTCAAGGCGGTCCAACCGTTCACTTAGCGCCATTAACTGCGCGCGCATGACAGACATTTCGTCATCAGATGCAGCCTGCGTTACCACGGGCAGCAGTAAGAGCAGCGTGCACAATATGGTGGTGACCCGCACGCGTGTTGTTGGATACGACAACATGACTTTTTCCTCTAAATGCTTCACAAAAAAATGCTCCGATTAAACTTTTAATATTTATTGAATCTTTGCCAGTTCGCGCGTGGCTACCTTGGCGGGCAACGGAATATAACCGTCTTTGACAATAACTTCCTGACCTTCACGCGATAAAACCAATTTGATGAATTCCCGGGTCAGCGGCGGTAGTGGTTTTCCGGGCGCCTTGTTGACATAGACGTACAGGAAACGTGCCAGCGGGTAGCTGCCGGTGATCGCATTTTCAGGTGTGGCGGCAACAAAATCTTTGCCTTCCGCGCGCGCCAATGGAATCGCGCGCACAGATGAAGTCGTATAGCCAATCCCGGAGTAACCAATGCCGTTAATGGAGGTGCTTACCGACTGCACCACGGAGGCTGAGCCTGGTTGCTCATTGACGGTGTTCTTGAAGTCGCCTTTACAAAGTGACTTGTTTTTGAAGTAACCGTAGGTGCCCGATACCGAATTGCGGCCGTAAAGTTGAATGTCACGCTGTGCCCACGAACCTTGCAGGTTGGTGTCACCCCATTTATTGATGTCCACCTCGCCCCCACAGGTTCTTGTCGATGAGAATATGGCGTCAACCTGTGGAATGGTCAGGCCTTCAATGGGGTTGTCCTTGTGGACAAAAACAGCCAGTGCGTCAATGGCAACGGCTATGGGAGTCGGTTTGTAACCGAACCTCTTTTCAAATGCCTCCACTTCCTTGTCTTTCATCAGGCGACTCATAGGCCCGAGATTGGAGGTGTTTTCGGTGAGGGCTGGCGGCGCGGTGGATGAACCGGCAGCCTGGATTTGCAGATTGACGTTGGGATAGGTCTTTTTAAAGGCTTCGGCCCAAAGGGTCATCAGGTTTGCAAGGGTGTCAGACCCAATGCTGGACAGGTTGCCCGAGACACCGCTGGTTTTCTGGTAAACCGGCAGGTTTTGATCCACGCCTGACTGCGCCAGCGCGACGGGTGAGTTCATAAGAATCGCTGACAGCAGCGTTATCGCAATACCTGTTTTCATTTCATCCTCTTTTGCCAGAATTACTGGTGCAAATTAGTAGTGGGGCTTGAAGCCCGTATTGAGGATATTAATAACCATATGTGACAGTTGTGTGACATCAGGTCATATTATGACAACAACGAATTGCCTTGCATACGGACGGGTGACGGCGAACTCGCAGGTTGAAGGTTTTGTGCGGGTTCAGGCCTTTCTTGCGGCAGGAAAAATACAGCGGAATTCGCTGCCTTCTCCAAGTTCAGTCAAAATTTCCAGCTTCGCGTCGTGGCTATTGAGCACGTGTTTAACGATGGCCAGTCCAAGACCCGTGCCGCCGGTTTTGCGGTTGCGGTCTTCGCCAACGCGGTAAAAGCGTTCAGTGATGCGGGGAATGTCGCGATGGGGGATGCCGCACCCGGTATCTTTGACGCTGAATATCAGGCTGTCATTCGTTGCTTGCCAGCTGACCGTGATGTTGCCGTTTTCAGGGGTGTAGTTGATAGCGTTTACAATCAGGTTTTGAAAGGCGCTCTTGAGTTCGGTTGCCACGCCGCGCATGGTCAGTCCTGGCTCAACTTCAAAATTCAATTGAAGCCGGTTCCGGTTCAGTGCCTGTGCCTGTTCAAAGAGCTCTGCCAGCATCTCGGGTATGTCGACTGCTGTTGATTTACCGCGTTGGGTGGCGTCCTGCAGGCGTGAAAGTTCCAGCAGGTCTTCCAGCAGGTTGTGCATCTGGTTGGCCTGTTTGTACATCCTCTGAATCGTTTCAGGATCGGGTTCGCCCGGTTGGTCCTTGAGAATTTCGAGGTAGCCGAGCAAAACGGTCAGCGGTGTGCGTAATTCGTGCGACACGTTGGCAACCAGGTCATTACGCAAGCGATGAAGGTTACGCACATCACTGATGTCGCGGAGAATCAGCAGACGTTGCTTTTTCCTGAAACGGACCGCGCTAGCCTGCAATGTGATGTTGTCATCGGTGGGGCAGGTGATGTCCAGCGTGCTCGTCAGTTTATCCTGTACTGAAAGCCAATCGGCAAAAGCCGGGTCACGTATCAGGTTGGTGACAGCCTGCCCGTGGTCAACCGTAACGCTCAGGCCGAGCAACTGCATGGCCGAGTCATTAAACCAGGTGATGACGTCATGATGGTCAATGACCAGCGTGGCATCCGGAAAGGCATCCGTCATGCTTCTAAAATCGCCAATCACTTCCTGGTATTGGCGGTTTCGTTTCATGTTTTGTTTTTGCAGGGTGGCAATGCGGTCAAAAATTTCCGCCCACATGCCGAGACTCTCCGGCGGTTCCTTGTCCGCGGCCTGTAGCCAGCGGTATAGATTTAAACTGTTGTAAAACTGCCATGCCAGATACAGGACCAGAAAAACGCCCATAAACAGCAGCCATTGACCTGACCACAGGCCCAGTAACAGAACGAGTACCGCTCCGGCGGTGAAGCGGGCCAGGTGATTTTTCCAGTTGGGCTTATTCATCAAACCTGATGATCCGCGGCGACGAAACGGTAGCCGTGACTGCGCAGGGTTTGTATGTAGTGGTCCAGTCCTGCCACCTCCAGGGTTTTTCTTAAGCGCCGGATGTGAACATCCACCGTGCGCTCTTCAAGAAAGACATTGGTTCCCCATACATGATCAAGTAGTTGTGAACGGGTGTAGGCAAAGTTTTCGTGGCTGATGAAAAACTCGAGTAAACGATATTCTGTCGGTCCGATATGAATCGGCTGGTTATCAAGGAAAACCTGTCGTGAAGCGGTGTCGAGGGTAATGGCCCCCGCTGTGATTTTCCCATCCGCTCCGCCTGGTGTCGTTCTGCGGAGAAGCGCGTTGATCCTGGCGACCAACTCACGGGGTGAGAAAGGTTTGATAATGTAATCATCGGCGCCCGCATTCAAGCCGGCAACCTTGTCGTCTTCCGAGGCTTTGGCGGTTAGCATGATAATGGGAATGTCGGCGTTCACCGGGTGTTTACGCAGTCGCCGCGTGAGCGCCGGTCCACTTAAATTGGGCATCATCCAGTCGAGCAGAACGATATCGGGTTGTTGCTCATTAATGCTGTTCAGCGCCTCTTGCGCGTTGGCGGCGCAAAACACATTCATACCTGCTTTGCCGAGCGCGAAGCGGATCATTTCCAGAATGGCTGATTCGTCATCAACAGCCAGTACGTTGATTTGATTATCCATCACAATCCATTCTGCCAGATTAGCCTGATGACCGCAGATACACGGTTCCGATGCGTGTTAATTATAAGAACATATATGACACTATGATGACAGTTCCAAGGCGGCTTCATACGTGATGGCGTCCGGGCGAAGGCCTGGCGCGGGCAATGGATGCTGCTCGTGAGTTATGCGGAGGTTTAGCGTTTGCGTGACTGCATGTCCGACTCGCTGACTTCAATACGTAACTCTATCAACCTGGCATTGATTCTGGCGCGTTGATAATAATCGAGATCAGACCGCCTGGAGAGGCTCTCCAGTTGAGTGATGGCCTCCGTGGTGCCGCCGCGCTGATAGTAGGACTCAGCAATGGCTTCAGTGGCCTTGGTTTCATCGCCGGCCAAATTGGCCGCCTGCGCGTACAAGGCGTACAGCGCCGGGTCGTTCTTTCGCGTTACGAGTTGTTGTCTTAGCACCGCGCTCGCGGTTGCGGCCAGTTCCGGTTTGTTTTGATCGAGTAATGCTCTGCCGTACTCAAGTGCGATCGCCTGGTTGCCAGGGAAGCTGTGATAAAGGTTTGCAAGGCCATCAATCGCTTGGTCCTGTTGGTCCATCTTTAAGTGCAAATTTGCCATCTGCAGTTGAAAAGCCAGTGTTGACGGTTCTTTTTCCAGCAGGCCGCTGAGTATGGCTTCAGCTTTGTCGTATTCAGCGTTTTTTTGTCTGGCGATGGCCAGGCCATAAAGGTTGCCGTTTCTTTTTGCTTCGGTAAGCGGTTTTTCCAGTTCGGTCAGAAAGTGTTTGATCGACTTGTGGACGTCTTTCTCAAGCAGCGCCCTGAGTCGGGCCTGGACGATATAGAATTGCCGGCCTTCCGCTGGGCTTACTTTTGGCAGTGATTGAATACGGTCTTCTGCTTCCGCGATACGGTTGACCGATACCGGGTGCGTGCGGAGGAATTCGGGTGGACCTTCACCATTGGCGCGGCTGGTTTGACTCATCCGGTCAAAAAAGTCGGCCATTCCCTGTGGGTCATAACCGCTGGCAGACAGTGTTCTGATGCCCACGCGGTCCGCTTCTACTTCGTTGTGCCGGGTAAAGTTGATCTGAGCCTGGGCAGCAACCGCTTGCGCGCCCAGAACTGCCCCGGTGATGACTTCGCCGTTGCCGCCGCTGGCCATAATCATACCCAGCATCGCGAGCATCGCCAGAATATTCATGGTCTTGCCTTTTTCAAATGCGCGGTACATATGCAGTTGAGTGACGTGGGCAATCTCGTGTGAGAGCACACCGGCAACTTCATCCTGGGTCTCTGCCAGCAGAATCAGTCCGCTGTGCAGTGCGATCACACCGCCAGGTGCGGCAAAAGCATTGACGACAGGCTGGTCGAGGACGACAAAGGTAAACGCCGCGCCCGGTTGGTCGCTGCGTGATGCCAGATTGAAACCCATGTCGGAAAAGAAGTCGTTGATCAACGGGTCTTCTATCAGAAGTTCGTAAGCCCGCATCTGGCGGATCAGACCTTCCGCATAGTCACGCTCTTCGCTGTTCGATAATACATCGCTGGCGGAGTTGCCCAGTTCGGGCAGGTTTACGCGGCTTGTTTGAGCAATACTCGAAAGACTGATCGAAGCGACCAGGATGGTAATCAGTAACTGTTTCAATATTCGACGTTTCTGCTTGACCGGAACCATGCTTTCCCTGAGACTTGTTGCAACGTGTTTGAGACACGGTTTACGCTTGTTTGTTCGCTGAATTGACCCTAGTTTATCGTGGATTTCCGAATTAGGAAGCATTGCTTCATGAGTCGGTTGGTAAAGGGTAAATGGATGAATAAATGAAAACCACTTTGAACTGTCATTGATTAACAACAATTCCAGTAACCATGCAAATTAAAATGTACACAAAAAGCTACTGCTCCTATTGCTTTGCGGCAAAGCAGCTGTTGGCACAAAAGGGCCTCGAGTTTGAAGAAATACCGTTGTTGGGCAACCCCGAAGCGGAAAAGGAAATGCGCGCGTTGACCAATGGTTACACGGTGCCGCAAATTCTTATCGACGGCCGCCCTATCGGCGGGTACACGGAGTTGGCAGCGCTAAATAAAGCAGGCCGGCTTTAGAAGACCCGGTTCAGGCGCCAGCCAACAGCGGTTGGCGGGTCTTTGTTTTTCTAGCCCTTCACTGGTCACGCCTACGACCCGCAGCGCCCCCGTCTTTGTGATGCCAGCCGCTGTGCCGGTGCATTGAAATAGTGCGAATTTGTAGCGGGTCCTGACCGGATGCGACAGACGAAACCGTGCATATTGCGCGTGATCATTATCCGCCTGAGGGTTCGGTTGCATAAGCGTTACGCTGTATAATGATCGGTTACTAGACGCCGCGGCTGGTTAGCCGTGCGTTTTAAAACTATTAATTCTGAAGTAAAAGTTTAATGAGGTTGTGGCAATGAGCACAAAAGTTACCGTTATCCCGGGCGATGGTATTGGACCGGAAATTATGAAAGCCACGTTACATTGTCTGGAAGCGCTGCAGTGTGATTTTGAATGGGATTTTAAACAGGCTGGTCTGATCGCGCTTGACCAGACTGGTGTGCTGGTTCCGCAGGAGACACTGGATTCGATTCGTAATAACGGTATTGTCCTTAAGGGGCCGTTGACCACACCTGTTGGTGAGGGTTTCAGTTCCGTCAACGTTAGCCTGCGTAAAGAATTCGATTTATACGCCAATGTGCGGCCGGTCATTTCCATGCCGGGCACGCGCTCGCGCTATGAAGATATCGATATTATTACCGTGCGTGAAAATACCCAGGGCGCTTATCTTGCGGCAGGCTCGAAAATCAGCGCGGACGGTGAGACGGCAGAGTCCAAAATGGTAGTAACGAGGGCTGGCTGTGCCCGTGTCACGCATTATGCTTTTGAATTGGCCCGGAAAGCAGGGCGTAAAAAGGTGACCATCGTTCACAAGGCCAATATCCTCAAAACGGTATCCGGTATGTTTCTCGATATTGCGAGGGAAGTGGCAAAGGAATATCCCGATATTGAACATGAAGAAATGATCGTTGATGCGACCTGCATGAAACTTGTCATGAACCCATGGCAGTTCGATGTGATTGTTACCACCAATCTTTTTGGCGATATTATTTCCGATTTGTGCGCTGGTCTGGTCGGTGGTCTTGGCTTGGCGCCGGGCGCCAACATTGGCGATAACGCGGCCATGTTTGAGGCTGTGCATGGTTCTGCGCCGGATATCGCCGGCCTGGGAATTGCAAACCCCTGCGCGTTGATCCTCAGCGCCGCGCAGATGCTGACCCATCTGCATATGGATGAGAAAGCCAAGATGCTCCGCACCGCGATACGTGAAACGATCGTGGCGGGAGACCGGGTAACACCTGACCTGGGCGGTCATGGTAGTACCATGTCGATTGCCGAGGCGATTACCGACCGTATCAAGGTCTAAAAAGCCGCTGTCGTAAAGCTTCTGAAAACCGGTGTTGCGTTCCCGCAACGCCGGTTGCTCTGGAGCTGCCGGCGCGACGCTTTTTTGAAAATGAATGGTAAATAATAACGTTTACTCCTTCTTGTTCTAAAACATAGTGTTACCCTGTATTCCTGATTTCAAAACTATGTTGCTTTCCATATTGCTGAGAGTGGACGTTTTACATTGACTTATTGTTGTTTTCCTGCCATATTCCTGCACAAGTACATATAATTTTGAGTGGGGCTGAAATAGTTAGAATGAAACATCGTTTTTTAGCAGCTTTATTGTTGGCTGCCGGTATGCTTCCGGCGCTTTCTGCTGCCCGTGTTTCAGGCCCGCCAATGATCGCTTTCAACACCGGCGGCACAGGTTTGACGCCGTTTTATGTGTTGGGTTTTGAGTTGGGTCCATGGCAGGACTACCTGGCGCAGGAACTGACTCCCGAGTATTTGTTGGATCCCGCTGCCAAGCCGCTGCATGTTTCGTGGATAACCGATCAGTCAGTTGTCATTTTGCCGCTTTTTGCAAAACAGCTTTTGGGTGAGCCGGAAACTTTCCTCAAATTTGAAATCGATTGGCACTATTCGAATGAGTTGCAAATGAGCAGCTTTGATCCGGCCGTTAATTTCAATGCGCGTGGTTTGGAACGCCGACTGATTTCCCCGGGTTTACTGCACCGCTTGAACGATAGCCAGTTGATTGGTGTTTCTGCAGTCTTCGCAACCCAGAGTTATGGCGTTTCCGGTTTGGGCCTGCAGGCTTATAACCAGTCACTGCCGGCCAATTTACGGGATGCCGCTTATGATCCTTACGAAGAAACCGGCTACGGGGCAGGCGTAAGTCTGGCATTGCGTAGCGAGATCGCTGAAGGTATTACACTTGATGCCGGTTTCAGGTCGCGGATCAATATGGACGAATTTGCCAACTACCGTGGTGTCTATGCGCAGCCCGCAGATCTGGACATTCCGGCACGTGCCAGCCTTGGCCTTGCTTTTCAGGCCAGCGACCGGTCGTGGTTGAATGTATCAGTTGAAAGAGTGCTTTACAGTGAAGTTGGCGCGTTTGCCAGCCAGAATTTGCCGGGTCGTTTTCTCTCCTTGCTGGGTGACTCAACCAGCCCATCGTTTTCATGGGATGACCTGACCGTCTACTCTGTTGGTTGGGCCTGGGCCGATAACAAGGGTACATCCTGGCACATTGATTTCAGTTCGCGCTCACAACCTTCTCCAAGCTCAAGAATCTTGAGCCAGGCGATTAACAGTGATCTGGCGCAAAATGCCATGACCATCGGTTATAGCCGCCGCTTAGGCATGAGCAGTCGCTTTAATGTCAACGCCGCCTACGCGCCTCCAGAGTATGCTTTTGGTGGAAATGTACTCGGTGTGACAACAGATCGATTGAGCCAGGATTTTGAGCTCGAAGCTTTTTGGACCTGGGATTTCTGAGGCACACACACTTCGCCATTTGACTGGATGACACTGACTTGTCCGGTTTATCAAACATTCTTATTTACTCCTACCAGGGTCGCCCAACATGAATCTGTTAACTTCGTGGTTTAGACGGACATTTGCCGACCCACAGGTTGTCATTCTTGGCATCGTGCTGGTGGTGGGGTTCGCGATTGTCGCAGGTCTGGGGCGTATATTGACCCCGGTTTTTGCGAGCATAGTAATTGCCTATTTGCTCGAGGCAGTGGTTGTACGTCTGCAAAAGATTGGAATGCCGAGAATTGCCTCCGTACTGCTTGTTTTCGTTCTGTTCTTAGCCAGTTTGTTCTTCCTGCTATTTGGCCTGGTGCCGATGTTGACACGACAGTTGACCCAATTGGTGCAGCAGATTCCCAATTACATTACCCAGGGTCAGGACATTTTGCTCCAGTTGCCGCAGCGTTACCCACACTTGGTTTCTGAGCTGCAGATAGAACAACTAATTGGCAATGTAGGTAATGAGTTGGCCCTGGTCGGTCAGCAGTTCCTGACCTGGTCACTGACATCCGTTGGGGACGTCGTGGGCTTGTTGGTACTGCTGGTGTTGATTCCGGTACTGGTCTTTTTCATTCTGAAAGACAAGACCTTGTTGATTGATTGGTTTAAAGGGTATTTGCCCGCCGAGCGCCATCTGGTGTCTTCCGTGTGGGCGGATGTTGAAGTGCAAATTGCCAATTATGTGCGTGGGAAGGCTGGTGAAATTGTCATCGTTGGTGCCACAAGCTACATCACTTTTGTATCGCTGGGTTTACAGTATTCCGCTTTGCTGGCGACGATGGTCGGTTTTTCGGTGCTCATTCCTTATATTGGCGCCGCTCTGATAACCGTCCCAATTGCTTTGGTGGCCTACTTTCAGTGGGGTTGGGGTTGGCCGTTTGGGCAGGTCATCATTGCCTACGCTGTCTTGCAAGCCCTCGATGGCAACGTCCTTGTGCCGCTGCTTTTTTCTGAAGCGCTGGATTTGCACCCGGTTGCCATTATCGTCGCCATTCTTGTTTTCGGCGGCTTGTGGGGCTTTTGGGGGATATTCTTTGCGATTCCACTGGCGACAGTTGTGCAGGCGGTTTTGAAAGCCTGGCCGCGAGCGATTAAAGAACAAGCCAACGGCGAAGAAAGCCTCGAAACCGCGAAAAGTGATCCGGCCTGAGCGTCGCTCAGGCTTGCAAGTTGCTACAAAGCTTCAGAAGCAAAATCAGCCAGTCGTGAACGTTCGCCACGTTGCAGGGTAATGTGCGCCGAGTGCTGCCATTGCTTGAAGCGGTCCACGGCAAATGTCAGTCCTGAAGTGGTTTCAGTCAAATAGGGCGTGTCGATTTGCGATACGTTGCCGAGACAAATCATCTTTGTGCCTGGCCCCGCGCGGGTGAGCAACGCCTTCATTTGTTTGGGGGTAATATTTTGAGCTTCATCAATAATGACATAACGGTTGAGGAACGTACGTCCCCGCATAAAGCTCATTGAGCGAACCTTGATCCTGTTGGCCAACAGGTCGTTGGTTGCGGCACGGCCCCATTCTCCGCCTTCTTCCGATTGCGTTAAAACCTCTATGTTGTCGGTCAGCGCTCCCATCCATGGGGTCATTTTCTCTTCTTCGGTACCTGGCAAAAAGCCAATTTCGTCACCCAATGACACCGTTGCGCGGGTAACGATAACTTCGTTGTAAACTCGTTCGTCCAGCGTTTGGGCCAGTCCGGCAGCAAGGGTGGGCAGGGTTTTACCGGTACCGGCTATTCCCAACAGGGTCACGAAGTCGATTTCCGGATCAACCAGCAGGTTCAGGGCAAAATTCTGTTCGCGGTTGCGGGCCTGAATTCCCCAGACCGTGTTTCTTCCCGATTGGTAATCTGTCACCAGTTTGAGTACGGCGAATTCCTGGCTGACTTCAACCGCGATCGCTTCGATACCATCACCCTCACCAATAACGATGCACTGGTTCGGGAACCAGTCATCATTTTCAATACGTTTGATCCGGTAATAGGTTGCGCCATTCTCGCTCCAGGATTCGACCTGCGGGTAACGGTCCCAAAACGATTCATCCTCAATGCTCATCCCTTTGTACAGGAGGTCAACATCATCAAGCGCCCGGTCATTGCGGTAGTCTTCTGCCGGCAAATTGAGAATGGCAGCCTTGATACGCAGATTGATATCCTTTGATATCAGTACGATTTCCCGGTCTTTTGTCGTTTCCCTGAGGGCCAGGGCGGTGCTGAGAATTTCGTTGTCTGCGAATGAACCCTCGCTCAACAGACTGGGATGGATCTCGGTTGTGCGGGTCTGGAAGTATAGTCGGCCCCTTACGCTGGGTAATTGCAGGCCATGCGGCATGACCAATTCCAAACCGTCCTGCAACTCTGCCGAACCCTGGGCGCTCATCATGTCGCCGATAAACCGGCTGACCTGACGGACATTTCTTGAAACTTCCGTCAGACCCTTTTTGGCTGCGTCAAGTTCTTCGAGCACGATCATGGGTAGAAATACATCGTGCTCTTCAAAGCGGAACATCGATGTGGGGTCATGCATCAGAACATTGGTATCAAGTACATATAGTCGTTTGCTTTTTCCCATCACACTCATTGTCCCTCCTGGTCAAGATCGCTCTGCTGAGCTTTCGGCACGGTTGTTTAAGACAGGCCTTTAAGTGCGTCGAGTACTTGCTGCGCGTGATCGGGCACTCGTACTTTGCGCCACTCCTGCCTCAATATACCATCAGCATCTATTAGGAAAGTGCTGCGCTCGACACCCATGTAAGTGCGGCCGTAAAGCTTCTTCTCATGTATCACATCGAACTGCTTGCACAATGCTTCATCGGAGTCTGATAGCAATTGAAAGGGGAATTCGTGCTTGGCGCGAAAGTTTTCATGGGTTCTGACCGAATCCCGTGATACGCCGAGTATGTCCGCATTCGCGTCCACAAACTGCGGATAGAGGTCACGAAAATCCTGACCTTCACGGGTACATCCGGGCGTGTTGTCTTTGGGGTAAAAATAAATTACAAGGTTGCGACCATGGAAGTCACTTAGAGAAAGATTTTGATCGCCGGTGGCGGGAAGGTTGAATTGTTTTATACGTTTTCCAACGTTGACCATAAGTACTCCCAAATCGTGGTGGAATAATCACCGGGCATAATGTTGATCCCGAGTATTAAATATGGACTTCTAAAGGCAGGATACTTGTCAGCTAACAGGTCCGCAAGTACTATTGCGCGAGGTTTGAACCGTACGGATTTTTTATGTTCCACGGCAGCATTGTCGCACTCGTAACACCCATGGATGAGCATGGACGGATTGATTTCGACGCTTTACGGCGTCTGGTCGATTTCCATTTGAGCTCTGGCACCAGTGGTATTGTGGTTGCCGGCACCACCGGGGAGTCGGCAACCCTTGATGAAAGTGAGTTTAAACAGTTGCTTTCGCAGGTTGTCAGCCAGGTGGATTCTCAAATACCGGTGATCGCCGGTACGGGCAGTGCGGATACAGCAAAAGCAATCACGCGCACTCAAATCGCCGCGAAGTTGGGTGCCGATGCCGCACTGGTTGTAACGCCTTATTACAATCGCCCGATGCAGTCGGGTTTAATTGCGCATTACAACGCGTTGGCCGATGCAACATCCATTCCGTTGGTGATTTACAATGTTCCCTCGCGAACGGCCGTCGATATACTGCCGGAGACCGTTGCTGAACTGGCGCAGCGTGATGAAATTGTCGCGATCAAGGAAGCGGTTTCGAGCATGTCCAGGGTGAGCGACCTGATAACGCAGTGCGGACAGTCCCTGGTGGTGCTGAGCGGTGATGATGCGAGCTGTCTTGATGCTATGCGCCATGGTGCAAAGGGCGTTGTGTCGGTGGCGGCCAATGTCGTGCCTGGCTTGTTCAGCCAGATTTGTGAGCACGCGCGCAACGGGAACTGGGATGCGGCGGTTGAAATTGATGACACGTTGCACCATTTATACGGCATACTTGCACTTGAAACCAATCCCATACCTGTGAAGTGGGCATTGTACAAAATGGCATCAATCGGTCAGGGTATACGCCTGCCGTTGTTGCCCTTAAACGAAAAATATCACGAAACATTTGAGCAAGGCTTGAAACAACTCGGGCTGATCTGAATTGACCGGAATTAAAACAATATGATGACTTCTTTTTACCGAGCTGTGATAACGCTGAGCCTGATTGCAACCCTTTCCGCGTGCAGTCTGTTTAGCAAAAACGAACCAGAGTATCTCGACAGCGTTGAAAGTGAAGCGCTGAAAATACCCGAAGGCCTCGATGACCCCACCGGGCCCGCACCCACCAATATCTCTGTAGAGCGCATGAGATTACCGACACAAGACGAGCAGGAACCCATGCCGCCACGTGTGGTGAACACGACGGGTAAAAAGAATGCCGATTTGCATATGGATTGGTCCAACGAGGGCGCGTTCCTGTTGGTGAAAGGCCCATCCAAAGAAGTGTCCGAGAGGCTGCTTGCCGCGATTGAAAAGAGCGGAATGGAACTGCTGCAGGCGAGTGAGTCAGGCGCGCATAAATTTCAATACACGCAAGTGATGCCGGCTAAAGAAGGGTTTTTCGCAAAGATGGCTTTTTGGCGTAGTGATCAGGTCGATTACTCAGGAACCTTCATGACCTCGCTCAGAGCCGATGGCAAACACATGCGTGTTTACCTGTTGTTCGGCAATGGTGAGGCCTGCGATACAGCAAATTCTGAGCACGTACTGGGTATTCTGATGGACCAGTTTGGCTAGGTTGCGAGCTGGCTCCTGTTAATTATTTCAGGCAGATCTTAGCGTTCCAGTAACGGCAGTTTGTCGGGTTTTCCGTCCCACTCAGCCGCATCGTCCGGTGGTGTCGTTGCTTCGGTGATGACTGGCCATATCAATGAAAGCTCAGCGTTGAGCGCTATGAATTTCTCCTGGCCTTCAGGCAGGTCGTCCTCGGGGTAAATCGCTTCAGCGGGACATTCGGGCTCGCACAATGTGCAGTCTATGCATTCTTCCGGATCAATAACCAAAAAGTTGGGTCCTACGTGAAAGCAATCTACGGGGCAGACTTCAACACAATCAGTAAATTTGCACTTAATGCAGTTTTCAGTAACAACGAAGGTCATTGTGCCTGTTTTCCTTTATCAGTTTTGGTCATCGACCGAAAATTATTGCTAGCTAGCCAGTCAAGCTAGCTTAAACGACAAGGATACTAAAAATAACCGCGTCGTCACACTTGTTTCGTTGCGTGTGCTGCAAACAGGGGGCACTATTGACGTAGTTTTTGTGGTGGCTTATTGGCGGGTTGGAAGTGGTTACGAAATTGAAGCCGATGACCTATATTGATATTGTGAGCGGGCCTGTGTTAAGGCATCTACATTGCAATACGCTTAAAGGCATCGTACAGCAGGGAGTTCCTGAACCTGGGTAACAGCACATTCAATTTGGATATAACCTTTCTGGAGCCTGGGCAGATATGCCAAACCGGTTTCAGATTGAAACTAGCGACACGGAGAATTGATCAATTATGAGTAATTTTGGATTTGGTAAAACAGTTGCGCAGGATTTTGATGGTGCAATAGAGCGGGTGACAGAAGAGCTGGCCAAAGAGGGTTTTGGCATTTTGACGGTGATTGATGTGCAGGCAACGTTAAAGGCGAAACTGGAACTGGAGATGCGGCCGTACCGCATTCTGGGCGCGTGTAACCCGAAGCTGGCCAGCCAGGCCATTGCAGCGGTTCCGGAGATCGGCCTGTTGTTGCCCTGCAATGTCCTTGTACGTGAAGATGAAGACGGTTCGGTGCATGTCAGTTTTATGGACCCCGGTGCAGTGTTGGGGTTGGTAGACAACCCGCAGGTTGAGCCGTTGGCAAACCTGGTAAAACAGAAACTCGAACAGGTGCTGGCGGCGCTTTAACGGTCAACGTAGGTGTTTTATCTGCTATGAAAACCTCCAGACCGGCACGGTTTATGTTGTTTTTGCTGATGGTGTTGCCAGTCGGCAATCATTTGTTTGCCGCGGACCCAAGTTTGCCTTCGCCGGACAGCATGAAGGATGTCGCGCAGCGTTCTATTGAGCGTGACATACCCATTGTTGTGTTTATTTCACGGGACGCCTGCCCGTATTGCCGCACTTTACGAAACTCGATTCTGGCGCCCATGATAGCCGCCGACAAGTTTGATCGAAGGGCTATGGTGGTAGAGGTGAGTCTGGACCGCATTGACGCGATGACTGGCTTTGACGGCGGCCGAACGACAGCCAGGGCATTTGGCGAGGCCTACCAGGCACAGATCACGCCGACCTTGTTGTTTCTGGATTCTGAAGGGCTTGAAATCAGTAAGCGGCGTGTGGGAATTCCCAACCTTGAGTTTTACACTCACTACCTTAATGAGTCTATCAATGAAGCTTTGTTGGTAGTGCAGGGGCGTTCTGATAAGCGCCAACAGGCGCGTTAGGGCGGATAATTATCCGTCAAGATCGGGCCATCGGAATGTTTGAGAAGATGCCATCCCCGGGCCGGTCGGCCCGGGGTAAGACAATTTTACAATTAACGCCAGCCGTAGCTGAATTCGATTTCCCACTGGTTCATGTCTAATGAAATTGTTTGTGTGGGGTCGAGAGGGCTGATGCCGCTGACCGTGTGATCAAGCGCCCGCATCAAGGACATGTTGAGCTCATTTCCCGAAGCAAGTTTACGGGTGAAGCCAAAGGTGATGTGTTGTTCAATCACACCAGGCGCCAGGATATTGAAGAGGACTTCACTTTCGCCAATTGGCTGGTCAGCAATGCTGTAGCCAAGGCGCCATGTCCAGTCGTCGCCGGTGTTCCATTGCGCGCCCACTTTATAAATCATCATGTCGTCCCAGCCGAAGCCGGCACCGTTTTTAGCACCCAGACAGCTTGAAAGGTCCGTGCCGCCCTGACCGGCGGTAGGACAGGCAAACAGGTTGCTGAAGGCGTTGCCAACAGAGGGTATATCGCTGTACCAAATATTCTCAACGTCAAGGTTCAAAGCGAGGTCTTGATTTAGCTTAAAGGTAATGCCAACTTTCAAATCGGCAGGAATATCCATGGTGCCGTTGGCAGCAAACAAGTCTGAATATTTATCGAACTTGCTCATGTTGATCTTAGGCTGGTAACTGGCTGCCAGGCTAACCGTGTCTGTCACGTCCCACAGGAGGCCGAGTTTGGCGGTGAAGCCATAAGACTGGTCATGCCCATTGTTGGAGAGGTTCTCAGGGAATGCCGTACCGCCACTGGAAGCAAAGGTATTCGTGTAAGCGGCAAAGGTACCCACGCCCCGGGCAGCGAAGACTTGCGCAACGCCAACCAGTGATATTCCGTAAGTGAAATTTTCATTGAGTTTGCGAGAGTAGGTGATATCGAGAAATGCCTGGCTGAGGTCAACACCGGCAGTACCATTGCCGCCGAATAAACCAGCGCCATAGGTTCCAGGTAGTGTCATGATGGGTGCGGGGCCGGGGCCGTCCGGATCAAATGTTGCGGTGCCGCCCTCCCATTTAGTGTTCATACCACCACGCCCATAAAAGGCAACGCCCCAGGCGCTATCGTCATCAATTTTCCACGCGCCTGCCATATGCGGGATGAAAAAATAATCCTTCGAGCTATCGATGTCATTTGCGCCAATTGTAAAAGCACCATAGTTGCCATTGACCTGGCTATCAGAGGTTTGGTAATGGCGCGCGGGGCTAAATACCGCTAAACCCAAGTCATATTTGCCGGCATTTGCGAGAGCGGCGGCAGGGTTATTGGCGATTGAAATCGCATCTTCCGGCATTGCCAGACCTGAACCCGCTAACGCTTTGTTTTTGGTTCCGGTGCCATGTGTGAAATAACCATTGGTTGCCCACAACGGCGTTGTTAGTAGTAAGGCTGCGACGGCAGTTGCAAGCCTGGTGAGTTTTATTCTTTGCATGTCTAAGTGCTCCTTTCCCTTTTTTGTATGACCCTTTATTACCAAGCAAGCGGTTGCTTTGGCAAATTTATGTACTTAAATTAGGCGAACTTAATATAAGTAGCGTCACTATAAATAATAGTAGGTTTTATACAAGACGTATTAGGTATTAGAAATGCACTTTAATTGATGTCGGTCAAGAAACCTTGAATATAGCTTCAGATTGAACACCCTTCAGGGTCGCAATATAAATCGTAGAGGACTTTTACTACCTGTGAGGCCTCACCGCTTTTTACCGAATAGTAAATTGTCTGAGCCTCGCGGCGGGTGTGGACCAGGCCCTCTTTGCGCATGCGCGATAAATGTTGCGAAAGGGGAGATTGCGGGATATTGAGCAAGCGAGCGATCTCACTCACGGATTTTTCTCCACCTGCCAGGTGGCAAAGTATCATTAAACGATCTTTATGACCCAGCGTTTTCATCAGACTGCAAGCGCGCGTGGCTGATTGTTCCATCTGGTTTAAATCAATGTTGGCTGTGTTATGCATGTTGCCGTTATTCCTTAACTCTTCATGTACACGTTGAAGTACTGAAAGAGCAGTTTTGCGCTTTCATCTTCCCTGCGTTTTATGTCGATGTCATTTTTTTGTGAATATTATTATTGTTTTATTTTTTATCAGTACAGGAGTTATTGGAACTGTTCTTTATCAAGCGCAATGATAGTTTTTTGCAGCCCTATCTTACCAATACTGTCACTGTTTGTGTCTATTTTCATTGTTTTTTTCTCTCACCATCTTTTGTCCCGCATATGTCGGAGCGCTACCTGACGCGAGCCTGAACCTGATGCTTGTAATGTGGTCTTAGTTGAGGCAATAAAATGGATGCGATGATAGCTGTTCAAGCGCACAAAAGAGGCTGTGGAGATTTGGGAGGTATATCTTGTTTTCAGGCATCTCATATGCTTATATTTCGGTTGTGTCTCCGACAAATTCAGTTTATCAATTAAAATTGATATGTTAGAGTTTTTTAATATAGTCTATATTGAGGTCAGTTGCCCATAAATTCTATGCAGGGAAAATTAAATGTTTTCGAAGCCAGGTAGTGGTCCAGCGGTGTTGAGGAAGGTTTCCCAGGAAGCCAGTAAAGTTGACCCCGCGAAACGTCGGGATTTTCTGAGAAAGGGTTTGGCAATAGCGGGGGGGGCGATGGTAAGCGTTCCGTTTGCGTCAACCCTGAGCGCATCAGAAAACAACCTCCCCCCCAATTTACCCGAATGGAGCAAGTCGCTCGGTACGGGTGTCATCACCAACCCATACGGTAAGCCTTCACCTTTTGAAGGCGATATCATACGCAGGACAGTGCCCTGGTTAACCGCTGACCGTATTGCGGCGATCAGTTTTACCCCCTTGGCGGAACTGGATGGCATTATCACACCGAGCGGGCTTGTATTTGAGCGTTATCATGCTGGTGTACCGGCAATAAACCCCGACGAATACCGCTTGATGCTGCACGGTCTGGTTGAAAGACCATTGATTTTCACCCTCGATGATTTGCGTCGCTTCCCCAGCACAACAGCCATCAATTTTCTTGAATGCCCGGCCAACGGCGGCATGGAATGGCGTGCGGCACAAATGGACGCACTGCAGTTTACCCACGGAATGCTAAGTTGTTGTGAATGGACAGGTGTCCTTTTGAGCACCCTGCTCGAAGAAGTGGGTGTTAAACCAGAGGCGAAATGGGTGTTGGCGGAAGGTGCGGATGGTTCACATATGAGCCGTAGCATCCCTCTTGATAAAGCACTTGATGACACCCTGATCGTATACGCCCAAAACGGTGAACCGCTGCGGCCGGAGCAAGGCTATCCGGTGCGTATTTTTAACCCCGGTTGGGAAGGCAATACGAGTGTCAAGTGGTTGCGGCGTCTGGAGATAGGGGACAAGCCCTGGTATCACCGCGAGGAAACTTCCAAGTACACCGATCTGCTTGCCGATGGGCGAGCCAGAAAATTCAGTTATGTGCAGGAAGGTAACTCGGTGGTTACGTTCCCGTGCCCCGAAAAGCCATTGAAACAGAAAGGCCGGTATGAGGTGCAAGGGTTGGCCTGGTCCGGAATGGGGAAAATAAAGCGCGTGGATGTGTCGTTTGATGGTGGTATTAATTGGCGTCAGGCACGCCTGAAAGGATTGGTTTTGCCAAAAGCTCTGACCCGCTTCAGTCTGGATTGGGAGTGGGATGGCAGCCCCGCTTTGATTCAGAGCAGGTCAACGGATGAGTCTGGTTATGTGCAGCCAACTTTTACCCAATTGCGCGCGGCCCGCGGCAGCAGTTCGGTTTACCACAGGAACGCAATTCATACCTGGCGTTTGCATGCAGATGGGACGGTGACCAATGTCCAGATCAGTTAAATACGTTTACATCGCCACCTTGCTGATAGCAGCCCTGTCAGTACTACCAGCCTGGGCGGGCAAGTCCGGCCAGACTGGGGGCTACGGTATTGGCTCACTTGCCACAGTAGAAGAAATTGCCGGATGGGATATTGATATCCGTCCTGATGGCAAAGGTCTTCCGCCGGGCAGCGGGTCTGTCGAAGATGGCGAAATGGCATACGAACAAAAATGCGCAAGCTGTCATGGCAGTTTTGGCGAGGGTGTGGGGCGCTACCCTGTACTTGCCGGCGGGCAGGGTACATTAACGCACGCCAGGCCCGAAAAGACGGTAGGTAGTTATTGGCCTTATGCCAGTACCCTGTGGGACTATATTCACCGGGCCATGCCCTTCACGCAGCCCCAGTCTTTAACCGATGATGAAGTTTACGGCATTACCGCTTATGTTCTGTATTTGAACGATCTGGTTGAAGATGATTTTGTTTTGACTGCTGACAACCTCGCGTCAATTGAGATGCCAAATAAAGACGGTTTCTTTTTCGATGACCGCCCTGACACTAAAAACACCGGTTGCATGAAAAATTGCAAAGACCCGGCAAGTGTCGCCATCACGTCGGAGCCTTCAATTACTACCCTTAAGGTAGATGAAGAGGGCGCGAGCGCAGAGGTCGTGGTTGATGACGGAGAGAAAATCTATCAGCAAGCATGCCTGATGTGTCACGCGGCAGGTGTCGCGGGTGCACCAGTAACCGGCGATGCGGCGGCCTGGGCGTTGCGTCTTGAGAAGGGTCGTGATGTATTGGTTAAAAGCGCGATCAGCGGAATAGGGATCATGCCCGCGAAGGGTGGGCAGAGCCAGTTGAGCGATGAAGAAGTGGCCTCAGCGGTAGATTTTATAATTCAACAGGCACAGAAGGACTAGGGAAATTTATGTTGAACAGAGCTTTTTTAATAACCGCATTGATATGTGTCGGGTTCGCAATGGCATCGGCCCCGGATTCCTTCGCCGATGATGGTTTGACGGCCGAGCGCCTCGAGCAAGGCAAAGCACTGGCCTTCGATCGTTTCAAGGGCAATTGTCTGGCCTGCCATTTTGTAGAGGGCGGTGAACTGACCGGAAATTACGGCCCGCCACTGATTGCAATGAAAATACGTTACCCGGACCGCGCGGAATTACGTTCGCAGATATCGGACGCGGCGATTAAAAACCCCGATACCCGTATGCCGCCGTTCGGCCGCAACCGAATTCTGAACGAGGAAGAAATCGACCTCGTTACAGACTATATTCACACTTTATAACGCAAGTTTTTTTAATGGGAGTTATTCGATGAAATTACACCGCAGAGCGCTATTTAGGCGTTTGTTGACTGTTGCCGCTGTGATGGCAGTGCCAAGATGGCTGTTTGCAGCGCGACCGGATGCCGCGTTTAGTTCCGAAAGCGTAGAAGGCGCAATCAATGGGTTATTTGACGAGGCGGCGATTGAAAGTGATCTGGTCACACTGAAAATTCCGGATATTGCCGAAAACGGCGCTGTGGTTCCGGTCAGTGTCAGTACAGAACTCGCAGATGTCGAGTCGATCTCCATCATTGTGGACAATAACCCGACACCGCTGGCGGCATTGTTTGAAATGTCACCCCAGTCAGTTCCGGATGTTTCAGTCAGGATCAAAATGGGCAAAAGCTCAACGGTACGTACCATCGTCAAGGCGGGTGGAAAGCTATACACCACTGGCAAAGAAGTGAAGGTCACTATTGGCGGTTGTGGCGGATAGTTGAGTTATATAGCTGATTAATTAAGGAATTAACATGGGTAAACCAATCAAGATCAAGGCAAAAATCAAGGGCGATATCACCGAGGTGAAAGCGTTGATGCCACATCCAATGGAGTCAGGCTTGCGTGTTGACGCCGATACCGGTGAAACGGTACCTAAACACTTCATCAAAGAAGTTGTTTGTAAACACAACGGAAACATAGTCAACACGGCTTATTGGGGAACCGCTATTTCGAAAAACCCCTACGTGTCATTTAAGTTCAAGGGCGCCAAACCGGGGGACAAGCTGGAAATGTCCTGGCTGGATAATACCGGCGATACCGGTGTTGGCGAAGTAGAACTAAAGTAAAAATGTGGATGAACGACCCTCAAAGGCAACACCAGACATTAACGATTATGGAGTGGGTTCTGTGAAAAGGTTACTGATTGCATTTTTTCTGTCCATGGTGATGTTGAACGCCTATGCGACCCCCGAAAGTGACAGGTTGGCGTTGCGGGACTTTTTCTCGGAGCGTTTTGCCGATATTGACCTGAACGATATGATCAATGGACTGTACGCCTTTGACGAAGGGGCGCGTGAGCAATGGCTGGAAATGGAAGATTTTCCTCCGTATGAAATTGCCATTGAAGATGGTGAGTCGTTGTTCAATACCGCCTTTGCCAACGGCAAGACCTATGCCGGGTGCTTTGAAAATGGCGGTATAGGCGTTAAGCAGAACTTCCCTTATTTCGATACGGTTTCTGGTGAGGTGATCACTTTGGAATACGCCATCAATCAGTGCCGGGCTGACAATGGTGAAGAAGCCTTGCCGTGGATGTCGGGCGATTTGGCGGAAATTTCCGCTTATATGGCGTATACATCGCGTGGCAACAAAATGAGTGTTGTGATCCCCGATGACCCGCGGGCACTGGCGGCATATGAAGCGGGCAAGGAATATTACTATACCCGTCGCGGCCAGTTGGAGTTCGCTTGTGAGAACTGTCATATGCAATCCGCTGGTAATCTGCTGCGCGCAGACCGTTTAAGCGGCATGCTTGGGCAGGCGACACACTGGCCGGTTTATCGGTCCAAGTGGGGTGAAACGGGCACCTTGCACATGCGTATCAGGGAGTGCAATTTGCAGGTACGTGCCAAGCCCTATGAAGCCCAAAGCCGCGTCTACCGCGAATTGGAATACTTCCTGTCTTACATGAGTAATGACATGGAAATGAATGGCCCGGCCACACGCCGATGAGTCGGAGAGCTGTCATGAAATATAAGCCCACATTGATGATCGTGTTTTTGCTGTACGCCCTGATAACCAGTTCAGTGGTCTCGGCTCACGACGTTTGTGACTATCAAGCCGCTCTTGAAAAAGCGCGGGCAACCCTGGCGGATGTTGAGACCAAAACACAGCTGTGGAGTACGTCTGACATCTTGCTGGAAAAAGCCGCGGAAGCGGCGGCTGCCGGCGATGTCAAACTTGCGGTCGAACTGGCTAATGAGGCCAGACTTCATGGTGAGTTGGCATTGGCTACCGCTATGAGAGTAAAAGACGTTTGGGAAAAAAGCGTTCCTAAATAAACCAGACGTTTGCCAGCCTTAATCGGAGGTCCATATCATGATTGACAGACGTGAGTTCCTCACGCTTCTCGGTGCCGCAAGTGCCGCGGGTTTATTACCCGCTTGTGCGGGTTCACAGTCGCGCCCTGACTTGTATAGTATTACGCCGTTTGGTAACGCGCGTTTGTTACATTTTACGGATTGCCACGCGCAGTTGGAGCCGGTTTATTTTCGTGAGCCCAATGTCAATATTGGTATCGGAAACGCCAGGGGCCGACCGCCGCATCTGGTAGGAACCCATCTGCTTGATTATGCCGGTTTGAAACGGGGTACGCCCAGCGCGCACGCGTTTACTTATCTTGATTTTGCAAGCGCGGCTGAAACCTATGGAAAAGTGGGTGGTTTTGCCCACCTCAAAACCCTCGTTGATCGCCTCAGGGCCGAAGTGTCCGGCGACCGTTCGTTGCTGCTGGATGGCGGCGATACCTGGCAGGGCTCGGCAACGTCCCTTTGGACGCGCGGCAAGGACATGGTTGAGGCCTGCAACAGGCTCGGTGTGGATGTGATGACCGGGCACTGGGAGTTCACCTATCAGCAAGAAGAAATTCTGGAAAATATCAGTGCATTTAATGGCGAGTTTATTGCCCAGAATGTGCGTGTTTCAGAGGAAGCGTTATTTGACGGCGCCGAGGCTTATGATGAAGACAGCGGTCACGCCTTCAAGCCGTTTACTATTAAAGAAATGGGTGGCCGCAGGGTAGCCATCATCGGCCAGGCGTTTCCGTACACACCGATCGCCAATCCCGGCCGCTTCATACCGGATTGGTCATTTGGTATCCGTGATCAGGAAATGCAGGAAATAGTGGATGAGATCCGTGCGGAACACCGCCCGGATGCCGTTATCGTGCTGTCCCACAATGGTATGGACGTTGATATCAAGATGGCCAGTGTGGTGACCGGGGTGGATGTTATCCTCGGCGGCCATACACATGATGCTGTTCCGAAGCCGTTAATGATTGATAACCCGGGTGGTAAAACCCTGGTCAGTAATGCGGGCTCCAATGGTAAGTTTCTCGCAGTTCTGGATCTCGATATTGGTGAAGGTAAGGTCAACGATTACCGTTATCGTCTGTTGCCAGTATTTTCAAACCTGCTCGAAGCGGACGCCGGTATGCAGGCCTATATCAACGAAGTCAGGCAGCCGTTTGCCGAACAGCTGATGGAGCCACTGGCGGTTGCCGATTCACTGCTTTACCGGCGCGGCAATTTTAACGGTACCTTCGACCAGTTGATCTGTGACGCGCTGCGTGAAGTGGGCGACGCGGAAATCGCTCTTTCTCCTGGTTTCCGTTGGGGTACTTCTATTTTGCCGGGGCAGACCATCACGATGGAACGTCTGATGGACCAGACCGCCATGACCTACCCGGAAACCTATGTCAGGGACATGAAGGGTTCAGAGCTTAAGCTGATCCTCGAAAGTGTGGCCGACAACCTGTTTCACCCGGACCCATATTATCAGCAGGGCGGCGACATGGTTCGTGTCGGCGGCCTCAGCTACAGTTGCAACCCGGCCTTGAGCATTGGAAACCGTATCAGCAACCTGAGTCTGGGCGACGGCAGGCTGCTTGAGGCAGATAAAGCCTACAAGGTCACGGGTTGGGCCACAGTTGGTGCGAAAGCACCAGGGCCGCCTGTGTGGGACGTGGTGGCGCAATATCTGCGCGACCGCAAGGTCGTCAGGATTGACAAGACCGAAACACCCCGCCTGATCAACGTAGCGGGCAACCCCGGTTTGTCAGGTTATCCGGGCTGAGCGTGTTGATGAGTAGCCACAGGGGCAAACTGCCCATCAGCTTCCTGTTAAGCGTAATGCTCGCGTTTTCTGCGCTTGCCGGTGCGGAAGAACCTGAGGGTAATGAGTTCAAGCCATTTGCTGAAAAACACGTTGTTTTACAGCTCAGCGACCAGGTCAATGAGGCTGTTGTGCTGGATGTCGCCAACAACCTGATCAAGAACTATGGCGGCCCGGACATGATCGATATTGAAATTGTGACCTTTGGCAAAGGTGTAAGGCTGATGTTTGCCGATGGGCAGCATCAAACGCGAATCGCCAGCCTGGTGGACAATGGCGTGCGGTTCTATGTTTGCAAAAACACCCTCGACACCATGGAAAGAACCCACGGTAGCCGGCCCAGCGTAAACCCTGTTGCCTTGCAGGTGCAGGCGGGCGTCGCCCATATTATCGACCAGGTGGCAAACGGCTATATTCTGATTAGACCCTAGCTTCAGAGCGCTTGATTTCAGCGCTTAGGCACCTCCAAAAAAAAGGGGTCCGAAGACCCCTTGAACTGCATTACCATTGGAGGTGGTAAAACTTGTCTATTACTCGTAATTATCCTTCAATACCCTGAATATGAGCACCAACAAAATGGCGCTGAAAGGGATCGCGATCCACAGACCGTTTGTGATATTGAACACGCTGGCCAGCGTAATTTCGCCATAGTTGGTCAGTTTGATCAATGGTGCCATCCACGGGTAAACCAGCGCGTACAGGGCCGCACCGGCGAGACCACCCAAAAGGGTCATCATGCCGTCCGTTTTGCCTTCAGCGGAAGCCAGCACACAGGTTCCGGGGCAGTAACCTGAAATGGCAAAACCAACACCAAATATCAGTCCCGCGATAACGATACCGACAACGTAAGTTGGCTTGATGCTCATATGGGCTAAATGCACCATGTCGAGCGCGTAGATACCGACCGTAGTAACGGCGATGGTCATCAGGATCAGCTTGATAACGTGCAAGTCTTTTAGCAGCAGGCTACCGAGAATTTTGTGGTAGCTGGAGGCGCCGCCCAGTTGCATAACCGCGCCGATAGCGGTGCCGATGGCAAGTCCGAGTAGCAGTTTCATGATGAAGTCCTCTTTTTATAAAGCATGCGTGCGGTGATGATTCCCGAAGCGAAAATTGAGGCTCCAAATATAAATGACCCCACGGTAAGCTGTGAAATACCGCTGATCATGTGACCACTGGTGCATCCGCCGGCCAGTCTTGCTCCAAATAACAGCAATACACCGCCGAGAAAGGCCTGCCTTAAGCGCTTGCCCTTAAAGTTGCCAAACTGTTCTTGCCACATGGACGGCAGGGCGGGGTCTTTGCGGGTGCGGAAGCGATGGGTGGCCAGCGAGGCAATACCGCTGCCCAAAAACATACCGACCACCAGCATCCAGCCGTAACCGACGCCCCAGTCTTCTTTTTGCCCATACTTATTCAGATATTCATTGGATTCTGCAGCACTTGGCGCAATGCTATGTAAAACAACCGCATCAGTGACCACATATTGTGTGGACACGCCAAATGGTGTCACCAGCGCGGTCGCCGTAATAACCAGTAAACCGAGTAAAAGTCCGGCTACTTTCCAGGATAGAACGGGGGAGTTTTCCATGTTAGTTCCTCATGACTTGGGGGGGTGGGGCATTGATTATATTATCCAAGTATAATATAAAGTCAATTCGGGCATTTCGCATGTGCTTTTTCGCTGGTTGATTTGAAGTCGTTGATTTATCCCTGCTTTGAAACTACCTTTATACAACCATTTTCTCAGTTGTGAGCTTTATTCATGGTGGCCATTTTGGGCTGTATGTCTGGCGTGCGCTAACGGGTTTTAATTAATAACGGAGATCAGTGAATGCGACCAGACGTTAAAGCTTTTTTTGACGAAGAGACCAACACGGTAACGTATGTCGTTAGTGACCGGGGTGACAAAACCTGTGCCATTATTGACCCTGTGCTGAATTTTGATCAGGCTTCCGGCCGAACCTCAACGCGCTCTGCTGATGAGTTAATCGATTTCATCAATAGCCACCGACTGAAAGTTGCCTGGATTCTCGAAACACACGCGCATGCGGATCACCTTTCCGCCGCTGCCTACCTGAAAACGCAAACGGGCGGAACAACCGGTATCGGCAGGCACATTACCGATGTTCAGATCGTCTTTAAAAACGTCTTCAATATCGGGGAAGAGTTTAGCCCCGATGGGCGCCAGTTCGCCCGCTTGCTCGACGATGGCGATGTGTTGCCGCTGGGCTCGCTGGAGATACGCGTAATGCATACACCCGGCCATACCCCCGCTTGTGTGACGTTCGTGGTCGGTGACTGCGCGTTCATAGGCGACACCTTGTTTATGCCTGACTATGGAACCGCGCGTGTTGATTTTCCGGGCGGTGATGCCGCTGTTTTGTACCGGTCGATTCAACGCATCTTCGGCTTGCCGGGCGATACCCGTTTGTTCATGTGCCACGACTACAAAGCGCCGGGACGGGATGTTTACGCATGGGAGACGACGGTACGCGAAGAGCGCGAAGGCAATGTGCATATTCATAGAGGTGTTGCCGAGTCGGAGTTCATCGAGTTTCGCACGAAGCGTGATGCAACGCTGAGTATGCCAAAACTGATTCTGCCATCTATTCAGGTCAATATCCGTGCGGGTGAGATGCCGCCCGCGGACGACAATGGCGTGGTTTATTTAAAGCTGCCGGTCGATGCGTTGTAACGGCAAGTTGAGATGCTAAGCGGCATGTCCATATTCGCGTGGCTGGGCGCCATGGCGATTGGCGTCAGTCTCGGGTTACTGGGGTCCGGCGGTTCTATTTTGACGGTGCCGGTACTGGTCTACCTGATCGGGCAGGATGAAAAACTCGCGATTGCCGGTTCACTGGCAATCGTAGGCTCAATTGCACTGGTCGGCAGTTTGCCGTACCTGCTGAAAAAGCAGGTGGATTGGCGTACGGTATTGATATTCGGTATTCCGGGCATGGCGGGTACCTACCTGGGCGCCTGGCTGGCAACCTGGGTATCCGGGCTGGTTCAGTTGGCGCTTTTTGCTGTGGTTATGCTGTTGGCCTCGTGGTTGATGTTAAAGCCGGTGACCCTGGATGACACGCCGCACGAACCCCGAGAGATATGGAAGATCGGGCTGGACGGTTTGATGGTCGGTGTGCTGACTGGCCTGGTGGGCGTGGGCGGCGGTTTTCTTATTGTTCCCGCCCTGGTGTTGCTGGGCGGCCTGTCCATGCATCGGGCAGTGGCAACAAGCCTGGTTATTATCGCCCTGAAGTCTTTTACCGGGTTTTGGAAATATCTGGATGTGCTCGATCAGCAGGGTCTGGTGCTGGACTGGAATATCATAGCCATTGTCACGGCACTGGGGGTGGTAGGCAGTTTTCTGGGGTCAAGAATTGCCGGTAAAGTACATCATCACAAGCTCAGAAAAGTGTTTGGGCTGTTTTTGATTGTGATGGGTATTTACATTTTGGCTCGTACACTACCATCGGTGTGGCCGTTTTAACCTTACAGGTGTGCACAGCAAGAGAAGTGATTTATGGAAGTTAAAAGAATTTCACCTTTTTTATCGGTTTCGCCGCAAATTTATCCAGCGCATATCGAAAGGCTGGCAGCGCTTGGTTTCAAGTCCATCGTCAATAATCGCCCCGACAATGAAACCGATGACCAACCCCTGTCGGAAGAATTGGCGGTCGAAGCCGCAAAACATGGTTTAAATTTTGTCAGCATTCCGATTACACCTGGTGAGGTTACCGAGGAAAACATCAAAGAATTTGGTGACGAGTTAAAGCGCGCCAGAGGCCCGGTGCTTGCTTATTGCCGGTCCGGCATGCGCTCCACCAGTTTATGGGCGTTGTATGAGGCTGCGTACTGGGATTCGGACGCCATCATCAATTTTGCCAACACCATTGGTTACGACCTGAGTTGGCAAAAAGAATTTCTCGATGAGGCCGCGGATCACGCCGCGGGTATTAAACATCCGGTTCATCATGAGGCAGAAGTGATTACCCATGATGTTGTGGTGGTGGGCGGGGGCAGTGCCGGTATCGCGGTGGCGTCGAGTTTGTTAAAGCGCCGGCCGCTTTTGGACATTGTCGTCATTGAGCCCCGCTACAAACATTTTTATCAACCCGGGTTCACCATGGTCGGCGGCGGTGTGTTCAAACCACTCCAAACCCAGGCCTTTACAGAAAAAGTCATGCCCGAAGGCGCGCGTTGGATAGAGGCGGCGGTGGCAGAGTTTACGCCCGAGAAAAACCAGGTGACGCTTGAGGATGGCAGCCGCATCGGTTACCGGCAGTTGGTCGTAGCACCTGGTTTGAAACTCGACTGGGACGCGGTTGAGGGCTTGCAGGAGACGCTTGGCAAAAACGGTGTCACCTCCAATTACCGTTTCGATTACGCGCCGTATACGTGGGAATTGGTTAAAAACCTATCCTCCGGCCGAGCCATATTTACGCAGCCGAAAATGCCGATCAAGTGCGCCGGCGCGCCGCAGAAAGCCATGTATCTATCCTGTGATCATTGGCTAAGAAATGAGGTGTTGGAAAACATCGATGTCAGGTTCTGCAATGCGGGTGGTGTGCTGTTTGGCATAGATCACTATGTTCCGCCGTTGATGGAGTATGTCGAGAAATACAACGCGAATCTTGATTTCTTCCACAACCTGGTGGCAGTGGACGGTGCGGCTAAAAAGGCCTGGTTTGATGTGTACGAACCGGGTCAGAAAGCACGCCGTGAGGAAATGGAATTCGACATGCTGCACGTCTGCCCACCGCAGACCGCACCGGATTTTATCCGCAAAAGTCCACTGGCCAATGAAGCGGGTTGGGTGGATGTCGCTCAAGATACCTTGCGACACAATCGTTTTGAAAATGTGTTCAGTCTTGGCGACGCGTGCTCGGCACCCAACGCCAAAACTCTGGCCGCAGCTCGGCTACAGGCGCCGGTGGTGGCAGACAACCTGGTGGCCGTACTGGATGGGAAAGAACCCATCTCCGGGTACAACGGTTACGGATCATGTCCGTTGACCGTTGAGCGGGGCAAGATCGTTCTCGCCGAATTTGGCTACGGAGGCAAATTACTGCCAACTTTCCCGGAATGGCTGATCAAGAGTGATGAACCCAGCAAACTGGCGTGGTTCCTGAAGGAAAAGATGTTACCGACGGTTTATTACCAGTTAATGCTCAAGGGGCGTGAATGGCTGGCGCGGCCGGACAGATTGACAGGGCCTTGACGCGCTGATCGCCTGACGGGTGACTGACTTCAACGGCGCTGGTTAAAACTGGTCAAAATCGACGACGATCTTTTTGGAAACCGGGTGTGCCTGGCAGGTCAGTATGTAGCCGTTTTCAATCTCTTCAGGCCGCAATGCCTGGTCCAGGTCCATTTGAACCTGGCCTTCCAGCAGGCGGGCTTTACAGGTGGCACACACACCGCCTTTGCAGGAAAAGGGCAGGTCAACGCCGTGTCGGAGTCCGGCATCAAGGACGTTTTCACCATTAACGGCCAATTCAAACGCGTACTCGCGACCGCTTGACAGAATACTGACCTGGCTGACCATGTCCTTGTATTCACGGGCCCGCGCATGATGTCGGTTGATGGCTTCACGGGCGCTCTCGGCAGAGGCTGCGAACAATTCAAAATGGATGTGTTCTTCGGTAATACCTTCTCCCCTGAGTCCTCGTGAGACTTCCGAGATCATGGCTTCGGGTCCGCACAGGAAGAATTCATCGTACCCCCTTATGTTGATCAGGCGCTGATTCAGGGCACCGCCTTTGCGGTTGTCGATGTGGCCGCTCAACAGGTCGGCTTCCTGCGGTTCGCGGCTGAAGATATTGATCCAGTGAAAGCGTTCGAGGTAGGCATTTTTAAGAAAAGCCAGCTCATTTCTGAACATCATGGTTGCCGTGCGCTGATTACCGTAAATGAGCGTGACGCGGCTTTTGGGTTCACGCGCGAGTACCGATTTGATAATCGACAGCATGGGTGTAATACCGCTGCCCGCGCAAATGCACAGGTAGTTTTTACTGTGTTCGGCGTCAAGTGGGGTAAAAAAGTCACCACGCGGCGGCATGACAGCCAGTGTGTCGCCCGCTTTGAGTTGCTCATTGGCCCAGGACGAAAACACGCCATCGCGTACTTTTTTGATGCCAATTTGGAGGCGTTCATCGTCCACGCCAGAGCAGATGGAATAAGAACGGCGCACGTCTTTGCCGTTGATCTTTTGGTTAAGGGTCAGGTATTGGCCCTGGATAAATGAAAAGGTATCCGCCAGTTCTGCCGGCACATCAAAGGTAATGACCACCGCCTGTTCGGTGTCCCGGACCAGGCTCTTAACGCGTAATGGGAAGAATTTATTGCTCAAAGATTTAAACCTTTTATGGTTGATAGCGTGTTGTATTTAAATGCATTTAAAGTAATCAAATGGTTCCAGACAGTGCTCGCAGCGGTACAGCGCCTTGCAGGCAGTGGAACCGAACTCGCTGATGCGCTTGACCTCGGCGCTGCCGCACTGGGGGCACTCAATAAGCTGTTGCCGTTGTCCGCATGGGGTTTGCGCAGGCGGCGCAATGCCATAGGCGCGGAGTTTTTCCCGACCATTTTTAGTCATCCAGTCGGTGGTCCATGCCGGACTCAGGCTTTGTTGTACCCTGACATGCTGGTAACCCGCGTTGGCCAGTGTTGACTCGATATCGGCCTGCATGGTCTCAAGCGCAGGACAGCCGGCGTAGGTGGGTGTGATGGTCACTTTGACCTCACCGTCTTCGAACGTTATGTCACGTAACACACCGAGGTCTTCGAGCGTCAGAACAGGAATTTCAGGGTCGCAGACCGCACTCAGCAGTTTGTAAAGCTCAGTCATGTCAGGGCGGCGTTCGGTTATCACCATTGTTGTCCGGGGTAGGCGCGTTGCAGAAACTGCATTTCTGCCAACAGAAAACCCAGGTGCTCGGTGTGCAAGCCAGTGCGGCCGCCGCCGATGGCAACATCGTCAGCGGGTATTTGCAGTGTCGCTTCCTGCAAGACGGCGTGCATTGAAGATTGCCAATTGGCTTTCAGCAGGGCGCTGTCAACGGCAAGCCCGGCAGTGACCAATGGCTGTTCTTCGGTGGGTGTCTCAAACATTTCAGGGGCATAGGCCCACAGCTGGTTAAAAGCGTTTTGTACGCGCTCGTGACTTTCTTCAGTGCCGTCACCCAGGCGCTTTATCCAGTCTTCGCTGCGGCGTAAATGGTAACGGGATTCCTTGACGGCCTTTGCCGCAATGGCGGCTAGCATCGGGTCGCGGGAATGCTCCAGTGCAGCGAAATAGACAGTATCGTAGACATCCACCATCAGTTGTCGTGCCAGGGTGAACGCAAAATCGCCATTGGGGAGTTCATGGATCAGGTAGTTGCGATATTCGCGGGTGTCCCTGAGGAAGGCGATGTCATCTTCACTGCGGCCCCGGTCTTCAAGTTCGGCCGCATAGGCGTATAACATGCGCGCGCGACCGATAAAATCCAGTGACACATTGGTCAATGCCAGATCTTCTTCAAGAAACGGTGCGTTGCTGCACCACTCCGAAAGTCGGTGACCGAGGATAAGTGCGTCATCAGCGAGGCCGATGGTGTAGTTCACCAGGGCTGTTTTTAAAGCAGGATCCATCATCGCGCTCACATGTTGTCCACTTCTTTGGGAAGCTTGTAGTGGGTCGCGTGGCGGTAGGGTTTGTCATCCATCGGGTCATAAAATGAAGCCACATCACTTTCCTGCGACGCGGTAATGTCACTGGATCGGACCACCCAGATGCTGACGCCCTCGCTGCGGCGCAGATATACATCACGGGCATAATCGAGTGCCTGTACCGAATCTTCGGCGTGCAGGCTGCCCACGTGGCGGTGATCCAGGCCGCGTTTGGAGCGGATAAAGACTTCAAAAAGCGGCAGTGTTTCCTGGTTCATTCTTGGACTCCTGTATCAGGCAACTTCGCGTGCCTGACGTTTTAATTCATAAGCATGCATGGCATCCCGAACCCACTGGCCTTCCTGCTGGGCACGGACATGATGTTGCAGACGCTGACGGTTGCAGGGGCCGTTACCAGCAATCACCCGCATGAACTCATCCCAGTCGATTTCACCAAAATCATACGAGCCGCGGTCTTCGTTCCACTTCAGGTCGGGGTCCGGAATTTTCAGCCCGATCAATTCTGCCTGCGGTACGGTCTGGTCAACAAAGCGTTGTCGCAGTACATCATTGCTTTCACGTTTGAGTTTCCACTTCATTGACTGGCCGCTATGGGCAGATTCGGAATCGTGCGGCCCGAACATCATCAGCGACGGCCACCACCAACGGTTCAGGGCGTCCTGCACCATGGCTTTTTGCTCCGCGCTGCCGCGGGCTAAAACCATGGTGGCTTCGTAGCCCTGGCGCTGATGGAAACTTTCCTCTTTGCAGATTCGTATCATGGCGCGTGAATAGGGGCCGTACGAGGTGCGTTGCAGGGACACCTGGTTGACGATGGCCGCGCCGTCGACCAACCAGCCGATCATACCGACATCCGCCCAGGTCAGGCTGGGGTAGTTAAAAATAGAGGCATATTTGGCTTTGCCGTCATGCAGTGCCTGCACCATGTCTTCACGGGAGGTGCCTAAAGTTTCAGCGGCGCTGTACAAATACAATCCATGGCCGCCTTCATCCTGAATTTTCGCCAGCAAAATAATTTTGCGGTGCAGTGTGGGTGCGCGCGTGATCCAGGTACCTTCCGGTTGCATACCGATGACCTCGGAATGCGCGTGCTGGGACATTTGTCTGAGTACGTTTTTTCTGAAGGCGTCGGGCATCCAGTCTTTTGGCTCTATGCGTTGGTCATTGGCGACCTTTTCTTCAAAAGCAGCCATCTGGGGGTCGTTATGCGCTGTGTTTTCTGACATTGATGTTTAAGAGCCCTGCTGTGATACGTTGAGTTGAGGTGTAAAAATGAAAAAGAAGACCTGTTAAGTCTAGCACTTCGATGAAAAAGCGGATAAACCGACCCGGCTTGTGCAGGCCGGGTCGGTAGAAGGGGTGGTTATACCCGTTCGATAATAAGCGCGATGCCCTGGCCAACGCCGATGCACATGGTGCAAAGCGCGTAACGTCCACCGCTGCGGGCCAATTGGTACATGGCGGTGGTGGCAAGTCGGGCGCCACTCATGCCCAACGGGTGGCCAAGCGCGATGGCGCCGCCGTTGGGGTTCACGTTTTCAGCATCATCCTGCAGACCGAGCAGGCGTGTGCAGGCCAGCGACTGGGCGGCAAACGCTTCGTTCAGCTCGATGACATCCATTTGTTCAAGCGTCAGTCCGGCCAGTTTGAGCGCCTTGTTGCAGGCGTCTACCGGACCAATGCCCATCACCCGCGGTGCAACGCCTGCAGTCGCCATGGCAACAATCCGAGCGCGGGGTTGCAGGCCATATTGTTTTGCGGCATCAGCCGAGGCCAGTAACAATGCGCAAGCGCCGTCATTGATACCGCTGGCATTGCCGGCGGTCACGGTGCCATTGGCCCGAAACGGTGCCGGCAGGGCGGCCATGCCTTCCAGCGTGCTTCCCGCGCGGGGGTGTTCATCGTGCATAAACAGCAGGTCTTCCTGTTTGCGCCGGGGAACGCTGACCGGTGTTATTTCATCGTTGAATATGCCGGCTTGCTGGGCTATTTGAGTTTTCAACTGGCTGTTCAGGGCGAATTTGTCCTGATCAACACGGCTGATGTTGAAGTCTTTCGCCAGGTTTTCCGCGGTCTCCGGCATCGATTCCGCCCCGTATTGAGATTTCATCAAGCGGTTAATGAAGCGCCAACCCATGGTGGTGTCATACATTTGTGTTGAACGGCTGAATGCGGCATCTGCTTTGGGCATCACGAAAGGCGCGCGGCTCATGGACTCTACACCGCCGGCAATAACCAGTTGTGCCTCGCCGGTGCGGATGGCGCGTGCCGCAGTGCCCACCGCATCCAGGCCGGAGCCGCACAAGCGGTTAACCGTTACACCCGGCACGTTCACTGGCAGACCGGCCAACAGTGAACTCATGCGCGCGACGTTGCGGTTGTCTTCCCCCGCCTGGTTGGCGCAGCCAAAATAGACATCATCGACCTCGGCCCAGTCCACATTGGGGTTTCTGCTCATCAGCGCCTTGAGCGGCAAGGCTCCAAGGTCATCGGCGCGGATGGTGGACAGACTGCCCCCGTAGCGACCGATGGGGGTTCTTGTCGCGTCACAGATATAGGCGTTATTCATGATCTTTGAGTCGTCCTTTCAGTGCTGTCCGGTGGGTGTTGTCCGATCCTGTGGTTTGGTGAAACTCAATCGCCTTTGAAAACAGGCGGGCGTTTTTCACGGAAGGCTGTCACGCCTTCGCAATAATCCGCGCTGCGGCCGAGTTCGGCCATGGCATCTTTTTCGAGATCGGTTTGCTCAACCAACGTATTGGTGCCGGACTCGTTCAGTAATTTCTTGATGAGGCCCAGTGCCCGTGTGGGTTGAGTGGCAAAATACCGTGCCATTTTTTGTGTCTCTGCCTGCAGGTCGTCATCATCCACGCATTTCCAAATCAGGCCCCATTGTTCAGCGGTTTCGGCGGGCAGGCGGTCGCCCAGCAATGCCAGACCCTTGGCCCGCGCGAGCCCTACGGCGCGCGGCAGGTTCCAGGTTCCGCCGGAGTCGGGAACCAGGCCAATTTTGCAAAATATCTGGATGAAAGTGGCCGACCGTGCGGCCAGCACGATATCGCAGGCCAGTGCGAGGCTTGAACCAGCGCCGGCGGCTACGCCATTGACCGCGCAAATCACCGGTTTGGGCAGGTTCATGATGCTGCGGATCAATGGGTTGTAGTTTTTCTCTACAGACTTGCCAACATCGGGCAGGTCGTCCGCCGTGGTCATGGCCCGGTCGGCCAGGTCCTGTCCGGCACAAAAGCCGCGGCCCGCGCCGGTAATCACGAGGCAGCGGATGGCCGCGTCATCGCTCACCTGCCGCATGATCTGACGTATTTCGTCGTGCATTTGCGCGGTGAAACTGTTGAGTGACTTGGGGCGGTTTAGCGTGAGGGTTGCAACGCCCTGATCGATCGTAAATTCAATGGTGTTGAAGGTCATGTTGTATGGTTCCTGCGGGTAAGCTTCAAAAGGATACAAAATGAAGCAATCAATTGATAGTTGTGTATCATGCCATTTCGACAGGCTACTTGGAGGGTTTCAGGCAGATGCCCGTTTACAGTCTTGAAGGTCTCACACCCGTTGTTCATCCGGACGCGTTTGTACATGAAACCGCGGTTTTGATTGGCGATGTCATCATTGGAGCGGACTGCTATATCGGTCCCAACGCATCGCTCAGGGGCGATTTTGGCCGCATTGTCGTGGCGCAGGGTGCCAATGTGCAGGATACCTGTGTCATGCACGCGTTCCCGGGTAAGGATTGTGTTGTCGAGCGCGATGGTCACATTGGTCATGGCGCGGTTTTGCATGGTTGTCTTATTGGCGTCAACGCGCTGGTCGGTATGAACGCGGTCGTTATGGATGATGTGATCATCGGCGAGTCCTCTATTGTTGGCGCATCGGCCTTTGTTGCTGCCGGGTTCAAGTGTGCCGCGCGCAGCCTGGTGATTGGTGCGCCGGCAAAAATAAAGCGTGAGCTTACCGACAGCGAGATTGAATGGAAATCGCTGGGCACGCGTGAATACCAGCAGTTGGTACTGCGCTGCCAGGCTTCACTGGTCAGAACCGAGGCGCTGACCGAAGCGGAGGCTGATCGCGGTAGAATCAAGCGGGCTGATTACGAATTCAAGCCTTAGCGTGATAAGCGGGGACGCCGGTTAATTCCGGTTGTTAGTCGTCCGCGCGCTCAACCAACGTCAGAATATCGTAAACGGCCACACTTTCATCGCGTTGGTTTTTAACCTCCACATCCCATACGACAACCCCTGTGGCGCGTACTTCGTCGGGCCGCTTGGCTTTGCGGATTTTTTCTTTTGCGGTCAGACGCACCTGGATGGTATCGCCGATACCAACCGGCTCTACAAAACGCAGGTTTTCAAGCCCGTAGTTTGCAAGTACCGGGCCGGGCGCGGGATCGACAAACATACCCGCGGCAGCAGAAATTACGAAATAACCGTGCGCGACCCGCTTGCCGAACAGCGAGTCTTTGGCCGCAATTTCGTCAAAATGCGCATAAAAATGATCACCCGAAATACAACCAAAATTGACGATATCCGCCTCGGTCACGGTGCGCCGGTGGGTGATCAGCGTGTCGCCGATCTGCAGTTCGTCAAAGGTTTTTCTGAACGGGTGTACGGGCCCGGTGACAGGGGTGGCGCCCGTCGTAAACTGCCGGGTGATGGCAGTCAGGGTGTCGGGTGAGCCCTGGATGGCCGTGCGTTGCATGTAATGCTTGATGGCGCGCACGCCGCCCAGTTCTTCACCGCCGCCGGCGCGGCCGGGGCCACCGTGCACCAGGGGTGCCAATGGTGAGCCATGGCCGGTAGATTCTTTCGCGCAATCACTGTTCAGTACCAGTATGCGGCCATGCCACGCGGCGCTGCCAAGTACGATTCTGGCCGCTTCATCATTGTCTGCCGTCACGACAGATCCCACCAGACTGCCGCGCCCCATCCTGGCCAGTTCGATGGCCTCATCGGTGTTGTGGTACGGCATGATGGTAGTGACCGGGCCAAAAGCCTCGACCGAGTGAGCGGTTGCTGCTGCCATGGGTTTGTCACAGTACAGCAGGGTAGGCGGGAAAAACGCGCCTCTGTCGCGATCCGCGCCAACGACATCAAAATCAGGTGTGCCGCCATGGACAATTTCACTGCATGAACCAAGCTGTCGTACAGCACTCCAGACGTCTTCGACCTGGTCTTTGCCGACCAACGAGCCCATTTTTACGCCTTCCACAGCAGGATCGCCCACGGGTATGTTTCGCAGGCTTGCTTTGAGTGCCTCGGTCACGGCCTCAACCTGCGCTTGCGGGACGATTGCGCGGCGGATGGCGGTGCATTTCTGCCCGGCCTTGACGGTTATTTCACGGCTGACTTCGTTGATAAAAAGGTCAAACTCAGGGGTTCCCGGCACGGCTTTGGCCCCCAGAATTGAGCAATTCAAAGAGTCGGCTTCCATATTGAACGGAATGCTGTTGGCAACGATCTGCGGGTGGCCTTTGAGCATGCGGCCGGTGGCGGCCGAGCCTGTGAAGGTGACGCTGTCCTGCTCGTTGAGGAAGTCCATGATGTTGCCGGTGCTACCGCAAACCAGTTGCAGAGAGCCCTCGGGCAGAATGCCTGAAGCAATGATCTCCCTGACCATGGTCGCGGTCAGGTAGCACGAAACCGTTGCGGGTTTGACAATGACCGGTACGCCGGCGATCAGGCTCGGCGCGATTTTTTCCAGCATCCCCCAGCAAGGGAAGTTGAAGGCGTTTATGTGCAGCGAGACACCATGTTTGGCTGTCAATATATGCCGACCCAGAAAACTTCCCCTGGCGGATAGTCGTTCGATATTTCCCTCAACCGCAAACGTTTCGTTGGGCAGTTCGCGGCGCGCGATGCCGGAGTAAGCGAATAAAGTGCCTATGCCGCCTTCTATGTCGACCCAGCCGTCTGCGCGCGTGGCGCCGGTGTTGGCAGAGACGTCGTAAAACAATTCTTTTTTGTCGAGTAATTTCGCCGCCAGGGCTTTGATCATGTCTGCCCGGTCATGAATGGTCATGCGTCGCAGTGCAGCGCCGCCATGGTTGCGCCCGTGGTGCAGCATGGCTTCAAAATCGAGCCCGTTGCTGCTCACCCGCCCAATAGGGTTGCCATTGATGGCGTTGCAAACTTCCACGCCATCGTCATCGCCTGCTTTCCAGGCACCACATGAATAGCTTTCAATTTTCATTCAGAAACTCCGACATATTGCGGTCCAGCCAGTTTGGCCGGTTCGCTGACCCGTGGTGGATCAGCGTAATCTAGGACCAGTTTTCCAGTGTTTCGACCAGTTCGGTCAAAAAGGCGTTGGTCTGGAAACCATCCAGTACGCGGTGGTCAATGGTCAGGCTGACAAAGCACATCGGTTTGATGGTGATGACATCCTCACCATCAATTTCCTTTATTTTGACGCGCTTTTCAATCTTTCCAACGCCAAGGATGGCTGATTGCGGCTGGTTAATGATGATGGGTGTTGCGATGAGGCTGCCGGAAACACCGTGGTTGGAGATGGTAAAAGTGCCGCCGCGGACGTCTTCCGGCTTTAACTGGTGCTCACGGGCGCGGGTGGTCAGAATGGATAGTCCGGCCGCGATTTGCTGAAGGTCCTTGCTCTCGGCGCCATGCAGTACCGGCACGATGAGCCCCTGGTCACCCAGAGCGGTACCGATACCCATATTAACAGCGTGGAAAACCTCGAGATGGTCATCAAACCAGCGGCTGTTTACCCGGGGTACTTTTTTGATCGCCGCTACGGCGGCTGCGACGAAGTACGCTGTCAGCGTTAATGGCCTGCCGGCTTTGGCAAAAGCGTCCTTGTTGGCCGCCCGGTGACGCATCACCGCAGACAGGTCCGCTTCAAAAACTGCGGTTACATGGGGTGCGGTGTGCATCAGGCTGGCAACCATGTTGTCAGCAATGCGCCTGCGCATCTTGTCATGCGGAATGATGTCCGAACCGCTGGTGGCGACAGAGGAAACCGGGGTGTCAGGTGCTACGGTTTTTTGTTGTTCTGAGTTGCTGGCAATCAGCGCTTCGACATCCTGCAGGGTGATGCGTCCACCCCGGCCGCTGCCGAGCGTGCTGCTCAGGTCGAGATTGTGCTGCATCACCCTTTGCCGTACTGCCGGACTCAGGTGCTCAACGTGCCGCTGGGTATTGTTTTCAGTAGCAGGCGCGGCAGTTTCGGGTTCTGTTGATATTGCCGCTGATGCTTCGTTATTAGCCGTCAGTGTGCATAACACATCGCCGGGGTTTACCTCTTCGTCCTGACGTACTTTGATGGCGGTAATTCGACCGGACGCCGGTGCGGACACCTCAACCACGACCTTGTCGGTTTCGATCTCAACCACAGGGTCGTGCGCGGCGACATTGTCACCCTCGGCGACAAGCCAGCGCGTTACGGTAGCTTCGGTGCCTTCCTGTTGGTCTTCCGGAAATCGAATTTCGATGCTTTCAGTCATGTCAGAATTCCAGCAGGTCTTGCATGGCGGTTGTGATGCCTTCGATATTAGGCACAACAGCATCCAGCAGCAGAGGGTTGTGTGGGCTGGGGACATCCGGCATGGCCAGTCGGCGCGGCGGCGCGTCAAGCTCAAAAAAGATGTTCTCAGTGAGGTAGGCGGCAATTTCTCCGCCGAAACCAGCCGTTATGTTGTCTTCGTGCACGATCAGGCAGCGGTGGGTGCGGCAAACAGACGCGGTGACGGTTTCTTTGTCCCACGGCGACAAGGTGCGTAGATCGATGACTTCAATATCACCGCCAAGCGCGTCGGCGGCCGCTTCACATCGCGGCACCATGGCGCCCCAGGTGACAACGGTCAGCTTGCTGCCCTCGCGAACCCGGGTGGCCGAGCCGAAAGGGATGACGTAATCATCGCCGGGCCACGGGCGTCTGGCCCATGCGCCGTCGAGCATAGAGCGGTGCTCAAAAAAGATGGTTGGGTTGTTGTCACGCATGGCCGTGCGAAGCAGTCCTGCGGCGTCTTCGGCATTTGACGGCATGGCCAGTTGCCAACCAATGGAGTGCAGCCATTTCACTTCGTTGGATTGACTGTGCCAGGGGTCGCCGACCTTAAAGAACCCGCCGGGAATACGCACCACCATTGGCGCGGCGAAGCGATTGGCTGTGCGCCAACGCATCGTGCCGCAGTCATTTAACTGCTCTTCAGCGGGATCGGCGTATTTGCGGAACTGAATTTCCGGTACCGGCATCAGGCCTGCCGCCGCCATGCCAACAGCACGGCCGATGATGCCTTCTTCCGAAAGACTGGTATCAAAAACCCGGCCTTCGCCATGTGTTGCCTGTAAGCCCAGCGTCGCGGCATGAACCCCGCCCTTGGGGCCGACATCTTCGCCAAATACGACGAGCTTCGGGTTGCTGGACAGTTCGATGTCCAGCGTGCGGCGGATGGCTGTAAGCATGTTGATACGTTCATTTTCCGGGTTGGGCTCCCGGCTGGCGGCTGGAAACTCGTGTCCAGAGGGCCAGAGTCCGCCTTGTTGCTGCAACACCGGCTGGCCTTGTTCATCGTTTTCACTAAAAACGAAACGTTCAATGTTTGCGGGGTCGGGCTGTGGGCGGTTGCGCGCTTTGGCCAATGCGGCTCTGACATCCTCGCTGGCTTGTTGCGCAACGGCGTCCCAATCCTGGCGGGTCATCATGTTTTCTGACAATACAAACTCTTTTAAACGGGGCAGGGGGTCATGACTTTTTTCTGCTTCGACCTGTTCGTCGCTTTTATATTTTTGGGTGTCCTGTCCGGAATGACCCGACAAGCGCGGGACCGTCAGGCGAACCAACGCCGGGCCATGGCCTTCGCGAATGTGCTGGATGCCACGGGCGAGATAGGCGGCGGCCTGGCGCGGATCGCAGCCGTCACCATCAAGGATGAAAAGATCGTTAAAGGTGGATAGGTTTTGCGCGATATTGCCGCGTGGGGTCTGCTTTTCAGAGGGTACGGAGATACCGTAACCGTTGTCTTCGATGTAGAACAGCATGGGCAATTTACGGGTGGTTGCGCTGTTGAGCGCGGCCCAGAAACCGCTGGTGGCGGTGGATGCATCGCCACCAAGAGCGACGCCGATAGCGCCTTCACTGTCGCTGTCTTCCAGCACCCTGGTTTTATAAGCAATGGATTCCGCCCAGCCTGAAACCGGCGTGTATTGAGCGCCGACACCGCCGCTCATGGGCAGGACACACGGTTTATTGTTGTTGCTTGGCAGGTTGAATACCACGCCGATATCACGCCCGTCACTCATGCCGCCAGCACGCATCATGGGTCCCGCAATCGCATCTTCCAGGTCGAGGCCCAGTGCCAGCAGGAAAGGTCGTGAGCGATAGTAACCGCTGGCCGCGTCACCCGGGTGATCAAGTAAGCTGGCCAGTATGATTTGTGCCATGTCATGGCCGCGGGCGGAGAACTGGTAAAGCACTTCCCGGCTCTTTAAGAGTTCGTTTTCCTCCAGGTCATCAATCGCGCGTGAAAGCAGGGTGAGGTAGGCAATGCGCGGCCAGTCGAGCCCGCTCTCTTTGCCGCTTTGCAGGGGGTTGAGATGATTGATGGAGGTGACGATGGCCATTGCTGTTTATCCGCTTTATTTTGTATATAAAAATTATATACCTGAAGCACAAGTATTTAATTGCGATTGGTTACTGAAAATGTGCTAAGTAAGGTATAAAATTGTCCTAGAACATATTAATAGTAAGGAAAGTTGCTATGAAAATGGATAAGTCTGATATTTCCATTCTCGACGCCCTGCAAAATGACGGTCGTTTGTCCAACCGCGACCTCGCCAAGCAGGTCTCGTTATCACCCTCACCCAGTTGGCGTCGTCTACGCGCGCTGGAGGAGGCCGGGGTGATCAGCCATTACGCCGCGGTGCTTGATCGCGAGCAGGTGGGGCTGCCCATCATGGGGTTCGCTCATGTGATATTGCATGATCATAATTCTGAAAACGTCAAACGGTTTGACCGCGCCATTATGGGTGCGCCACAGGTGCTGGAGTGTCACGCGACCAGCGGTGAGCACGACTACATGTTAAAGGTGGTCGCGCCGGACATGGCTTCGTATCAGGATTTTCTCAGTGAATATCTTTTGAAGATCGGGGTGGTGCGTACCGTGAACACCAGTTTTGTACTGAAGCAGCAGAAAAACACAACGGTGTTGCCATTGGATCAAATCAAGTAAGGTTTTGGTAGCGCACGGCGGCGCGTTCGATCGCGCCGGTGACGTTATTTATGCTTGAAAATGGATTTGAATTTGCCCAGCAGGTTCTTGTCAGATTTCACTTGTTCCGGGTTGATGCAGCACTCTGGTAATGCAAAAAACTGCAATGCACCAAGCGTGCCTTCAAGCACACATTTCACCGTTGGCGGTTCATGTTCGAGCTTATGGACCCATTCCAGGGCTTCTTCCAAATAGCTTGTATAGCGCTTTTGACGTTCTTCAAAAGGCATTGTCGCTTCTCTGGCCGGGTTGGCCTCAAGCGCGGCTGCCAGGGAAAAACGCTGTAGTGTGACGGGATCGTCTTTCTTGACCCATGAGCCGTCATAGAGATCGAAATTGTAAAGCTGTAAAAACAGGTCGCCATGCAACGCGACGAAGTCAACCGCGTCCAGCAGAAAGTCGACTTCGAGGTCATCCATGACATAGTGCATGCTGATTCTGCACCAGCCTGGCTTGATGCCTGAATACCCTTCTGTGACGCAACGGCGATACTCTTCCGAGGTCTGCTCGTCGATACCCAGCAAACGATGTCCGTATGGCCCGGCGCAAGAGCAGCCCGCCCGGGACTGGATACCAAACAGGTCGTTCAGTAACGTCGTCACAAATTTGGGGTGCAGGTAATAGCCGTCGTCGGACTGGCCTTGGTTCGATTTGACGTTGAAGGAAATGATGCCCACCCGTTTGGCGGGGTTCTGGTTGCCAAGAATTTCAATAGCCGGGTTGGCTCGCCAGTGGGTAAATACTTTTTCGAGCAGTTCGTGTTCTCTTTTCTCAATACGCGCGGTGGTTACGTTATCTTTGATTTCAAATACCATGGCCGCCTTCAGAACCTGCAATACACCCGGTGTGCCGGGCTTTTCCCGCTCTTCAATGTGGGTGATGAAATCCTGGTTGGTCGGTCCTACGTAATCCACAGTGCCGCCAGCGCTGACAGTGGGCGGTAATTCGCGGTGGTACAAGCGTTCATGGAAAACCAGTACACCACTGGAGCCGGGGCCGCCAAGAAACTTGTGCGGTGAGATAAAAATGGCATCCAGCGATGCGTCACCGTCGTATTGGTCGGCGGGCGGATTCATGTCGATCTTCACATAGGGCGCGCTGGCGGCAAAATCAAAGCAGGCCAGGGCGTCATAACGGTGCAAAAGCGCGGCAATTTCATGCACTGGTGAAATAATGCCGGTGACGTTTGAGGCAGCTGAGAATGAGCCGATACGCTGCCGTCCCTGGTAGGCGGGGTCTTGTAATAGCGTTTCAAGGTGTTGCAGGTCGATGCCGCCGTCGTTGTCGAGACGCACCGGTACCACGGTTGCCAGATTCTCACGCCAGGAGATTTCGTTGGAGTGGTGCTCATATGGGCCAACAAAGACAATCGGCTGGTGTTCATCCAGATGGTGTTTGAAAGCGTCCAGTTTGTCGGCGCCAAGCGCGTTACCCAACAATGTGTCAAGGCTTTGGCGTGTGGCGGGTGGTAATGAAACGCCGATCAATTGCTGTAGTTTGTCGATGGCGCCGGTGGCGCCACTGCCGACCGTAATGATGCGTCCTGTCTTGCCGGCATTGACCGAGCGCTTGATGCTTTCCCCCGCTTCCCTGAGTAACTGGGTCATTGAGCGACCGCTGATGTCGTCTTCGGTATGCGAGTTGGCGTAAATACGCTGCATTTGACGCAGGTAATTTTCCACAAAACACAGACACCGGCCAGAAGCGGTGTAATCTGCGTAAACCATCAGCCGTTCACCAAATGGTGTCTCGATACGTGTGTCAGCGCCAATGAGTTCATGGCGTAAAAATTCAAATTCGAGTGGCGGGGGTTGTGTCATACGTATCTGGGTGCTTTAGCGGCATTACAATAAATGGCGCTCCCTACGAGAATCGAACTCGTGTTTCAGCCTTGAGAGGGCCGCGTCCTGGACCGCTAGACGAAGGGAGCGTTTATCTGTTATTGCAACAGGGAGGTCATGTTAAACTACCCCGAGGATGTTGTTCAACAGATGATACGATTGAACTACAAAATTTTTTGAGAGCAGTTGGGGATTTACTCATTACTAAACACATTGTCATTCCATTCAAAGAGCATGGTATTGCTGTACGGCAACTTTGCCCGCATGCCACAGAGGTTGTCCGCCGTTTGCAGGAGGAAGGCTACGAAGCCTATATCGTGGGAGGCAGTGTTCGCGATCTGCTGCTTGGCAAAGTGCCGAAAGACTACGACGTAGCAACCGACGCCATACCGGAAGAGGTCAAGACTGTGTTCCCGCGCTGCCGGCTGATTGGACGCCGTTTCAGGCTTGCCCATGTGCGTATGGGGGGAACCTTGATTGAAGTAGCAACCTTCCGCGGACCGCAGGTGAGCGATGATGACGACCATAAGCATAAAAACGGTCGTATATTGAGAGACAATGTCTGGGGCTGTCTTGAAGAAGATGCCGTGCGCCGGGATTTCACCGTTAATGCTTTGTTCCTTGACCCGATCAGCGGTGATATCCAGGATTTTGTCGGGGGTTACAAAGACCTGTCCGAGCGTAAATTGCGTTTGATTGGTGATGCACAGACCCGCTACCGCGAAGACCCGGTACGTTTGCTGCGCGCAGCGCGTTTTGTTGCCAAGCTGGGGGTTGAGCTGGGCGATGAAACAGGTCGGCCGGTCAAAGAAATGGCGCCGTTACTCAATGATATTCCACCCGCACGCTTGTTCGAAGAGGTTTGTAAGCTCTTTATGACGGGGCATGCCTCCAGAACACTGGAAGCGTTGCAGCGGTTTGGATTGGCAAGCGCCTTGTTTCCGGTGCTCAAGGCCAAGGGCCGCAGTGGCAAGGTGATTACCGGGCCGTTGATGGAACAGGCTATGAAAAACACCGACGAACGCATCGCTGTGCAGAAGCCGGTGACGCCGGCTTTCCTGTTGGCTGCGTTGCTGTGGTACCCGGTGAGGGAAAGAGCTGACGCATTACAGGCCGAAGGGATGCAGGAGTACCTGGCCCTGGGGCAGGCCGCTGATGAAGTCATCTCGAAACAGGTGCAGCGTACCGCAATTCCTCGTCGCTTCAGTATCATCACACGCCAAATCTGGACCATGCAGCCACGTTTCAATCATACCCATGGCCGCCGGGCCAAGAGCTTGATGAACGAGCGGCGGTTTCGGGCCGCCTATGACTTCCTGCTGTTGAGAGCGGTGGACGATGAATCATTGAAGGATTTATGCGATCACTGGACGGAAGCGCAAAAAGGCGTGAAATTGAATGTAGGCCAGGGTGATCTTCCTCGCGAGAATGCCCCCCGTTCCCGGCGCAGAAGGCGGCGTAAACCGCCAGTTGCCAACACCTGAGTCAGGTCACCATGAAAGCGTGGTTGGGTCTCGGCAGCAATATGCAGCAGCCTGTTTTGCAACTCAGCAGGGCCTTAAAGAGCCTGGCAGCGACCGATCAGATCGATATCCTCAGAACGTCTTCTTTTTACAGCACACCCCCGTGGGGTGACGAGTCGCAGGACGACTTTGTCAATGCCGTGGTGCAGGTTGAAACCAGTTTGGGTCCAGTGGCGTTGCTGCATGCGGCACAGGCTATTGAAGCTGTCATGGGCCGGCAACGTGACGGGCGCCGCTGGGGGCCGCGGCTAATCGATATAGACCTTCTGTTGTATGGTGATGAGCAACTGCAGACAGATGAGCTGGAGTTGCCGCATCCGCGCATGCATGAAAGGGCATTTGTTTTGCAACCCATGAGCGAGCTTGAGCCGCAGTTGGATATACCCGGACACGGCGTGGTCGAGCGTTTACTAAAAACACTGGACAGTAGTGGTATCCGGCGTCTGAAGGCCGGCGTTCCAGGTTAACTGACGGGCGTGAAAGCGGTTTGCACGGCATGACGAAAAGGAGTGCCTGGCTGATGAAGATGTTATTTGTTGTTTTTTAGTCCAAAAAGAGTTGCAATCATTGTGTTTAGTGGTATTATTACAACCAATCTTGGTAAGACTGCAACACTAACCAGGACCACAGGGCGCAAAAAGACGAATACATCACTCCAAAAAATGCCCTTCTCCCTAACCGGAGAAGGGCTTTTTTTTGCCTGTCATATTTTCTTATTTATTTGATATTCTAGTTTAAAAACAAGGATATAAATAATTATTTGTTTCCTTTTATGTGGTTTAGCTTTTGTGTATCAGGCACTATATGGACACAAAAAACAGGTATGATAGGTGTTGTTGTTTTTGAACCCCCGTGCGAGATCAATAAAGGCGTAAAAAACCATCATGAGCCAGAATATTTTTCATTTGTTGCAAAAATACCACAATAGTACAGCGCAAAAATCGCTTGCTGAGCACCTTTGTGAACCGGAGCGCTTCAAAGAATTCAGTGCGGTCAGTGGTGATTTGTTGCTTGATTTCTCACGTACGGGTATTGATTCAACATCGTTGGCGCAGTTGTTGGCACTGGCTCAGGAGAGCGGTGTAGAAGAAGCAAGAAAACGACTCTTTGATGGCGATAACGTCAACTACACCGAAAATCGCCCGGCTTTACACATGGTGATGCGCGGTGATGGCGTGACCGGTGGCCTCGATGCGAAAACCATCGCGCGTGTATCTGAAAACCGTGAACGGATGATTGAGTTTGCGTCTTCATTTGCGGCAGGTCACTTGCCGGGCAAACCTGGTAAACCGGTTAGTCATATTATCCACATCGGTATTGGTGGTTCGGTGTTGGGCCCCAGGCTTTTGATAGAAGCGCTGGGTAATCAGCCTTCACCAACGGTTCATTTTCTGTCCTCCGTAGACGCGCACCTACGCAAAGAACTGCTGGCCAGTCTGAACCCGGCAGAAACTGTTGTCATTGTCGCCACCAAGAGCTTTACAACTGGTGAGACACTGCTGCACGCCAGCAGGGTTCTGCAGTGGATGGAGCAGGCGCTTGGCCGTGAGGCGGCACTTGAGCGGGTGTTCGCTGTTAGCGGTAACCAGCAGGCGGTGGACGCGTTTGGTGTGGCCCGGGAAAACACTTTGTTTCTGCCCGACTGGGTAGGCGGGCGTTATTCGATCTGGTCCGGTGTCAGTTTGGCATCCGCCGCAGTGATGGGTAAAGATGGTTTCA
>UPTN01000052.1_pt1 | contig 57932 bp, 59 predicted proteins | sample 2160111 | NCBI WGS metagenome assembly UPTN01 (sample SAMN06265058, study PRJEB28932) | marine metagenome | isolation source: Columbia River Estuary | place: USA:Columbia River Estuary, USA | collected 2014-05-05
CGGCGAAGGCCTCAGTATAGAGAGAGTGTTGCTGGACTTTCATAGCGGCCGCATATTCGGCCCCGTGGGCGTACTTGTTTATGACCTGCTTGCACTGGCAGTTGGTTTTCTGGCGGTCAGCGGCCTGGTTTTCTGGTCACGCGGCCGGCGCAACAGTAAGCGCAAAAACTAGCCGGACAACAGCCCTGCCTTTAGCCACCAAAGCTAGCGCAAGTCTATACTTCACTGGATTAAGAAGCGTAAATAAATTGACCTGACCATAACTTGGCTCTAATGTAAACCAATCCAGACAGGGGGTCGTGGTTAGTTAATGAGGTCAATATCCAGAGCACAGTTTTTGCGGGGAGACTGGCGCGGCGACAAAGATGAACTACTTCCCCCAGGGGCAATTGCAGAGCCCGGCTTCTCCAACACGTGCGATGGTTGCGGCGACTGCGTCGCTGCCTGCAGTGAAAGCATCATCACGATATCTGCGCGTAAACGACCCCAACTGGATTTTTCGCAGCACGGCTGTACGTTTTGCGGCGACTGCGCAGATGTTTGCAAACCCGGCGCCTTGTTACGCACTGAACAATTACCGCGCCAATTGGAAGCCGTCATCAACGATAGCTGCCTGTCAAAACGCGGCATCAGCTGTGTCCGATGTGTTGAAGCGTGTGAGCACGATGCGATTTTTACACGACCAGCACTGGGTGGGCGTATTGATCTGTCGGTTGACCAGGGTCTCTGCACGGGCTGTGGCTCATGCGTGGCGACTTGTCCTGTTACTGCCATACATATGAAAAAAAGACCAGGGTAACAATATGAACAAAAGGGTATATCAATGAGTCACCTTTGCATCAGCAGTCTCGTGGTGAGGTCAAAACCCGCCATGCTCGAAAGCGTACGCAAAAACATCGAAGCCATTCCGGAAGCAGAAGTTTGCGGTCAGAACGAAGACGGCCACCTGGTGGTTGTGCTCGACACGGCTAATAACCGCAAAGCGGCAGATATGATCACAGACATTCAAAATCAGCCCGGCATTCTCTCGGCAACGCTGATTTATCAATACGACGACCAATTTAATTTGCAGGTGGAGAACACAGCATGAGCATTTCAAGGCGCGAGTTTATCAAGGCAAACGCGGCAACGGCGGCAGCAACGGCGGCAGGCATCAGCATTCCCGCGCTGAAACCGGCGCTTGCGGCAAATCCGGATGATATTCGCTGGGACAAAGCACCCTGCCGGTTCTGCGGCACAGGCTGCAGTGTACTGGTGGGAACCAAAGAAGGGCGCATTGTCGCCACACAGGGTGATCCCGAGGCTCCCGTCAACCGCGGTCTTAATTGTATCAAGGGCTATTTTCTTTCCAAGATTCAGTATGGCAAAGATCGTTTAACCACACCGTTGTTGCGTATGAAAGACGGCGTATATGACAAGGAAGGCGAGTTTACACCGGTCAGCTGGGACCAGGCCTTTGACACTATGGCTGAAAAATGGAAAGCGGCCCTGAAAGAGAAAGGACCCACCTCGGTCGGTATGTTCGGTTCCGGACAGTGGACCGTGTGGGAAGGTTATGCCGCGTCCAAGCTGATTAAAGCGGGCTTCCGCAGCAACAACCTCGACCCCAATGCCAGGCACTGCATGGCCTCTGCCGTGGCCGGCTTTATCCGTACGTTCGGCTCCGATGAGCCAATGGGTTGTTACGACGACCTCGAACATGCCGACGCCTTTGTTTTGTGGGGTTCGAACATGGCCGAAATGCACCCCATCCTGTGGACGCGCCTCACCGACCGCCGTCTGACCCACGACAAGTGCAAGGTGGCCGTATTGTCGACCTTCAGACACCGCAGTTTTGATCTGGCCGATAACGGACTCATATTCAAACCACAGACAGATCTGGCCATTCTTAACTTTATCGCCAATTACATTATCCAGACTGACCGGGTTAACAAAGATTTTATCGCCAATCACGTGAATTTTGTGAAGGGCAACGATGACATCGGTTATGGCCTCAGGCCTGAAGACCCGCGTGAGCAAAGCGCCGCCAACTCTGACAATGTCGGGGGCTCAAGCCCTATCGATTTTGAAGCTTTCAAAGCGTTCGTCAGCCGCTACGATGTCGATTATGTATCTGAACTGAGCGGCGTACCCAAACAGAACCTGATTGATCTGGCCGAGTTGTATGCCGACCCGAACGTCAAGGTGGTCTCCTATTGGACCATGGGTTTCAACCAACACACACGCGGCACCTGGGCGAACAATCTCGTCTACAACATCCATCTGCTGACCGGCAAAATTTCAGAGCCGGGCAACGGACCTTTTTCACTGACAGGCCAGCCATCTGCCTGTGGGACAGCGCGCGAGGTGGGCACCTTTGCGCACCGCCTGCCCGCCGACCTGGTGGTTAAAAACGAAGGTCACCGCAAATTTTCCGAAAAAGTCTGGAAATTACCCGAGGGCACACTGAACGGCACACCGGGTTATCACGCCGTGTTGCAAAACCGCATGCTCAAAGACGGCAAGCTCAATGCTTACTGGGTAATGTGCAACAACAATATGCAGGCGGCCGCCAACCTTAACGAGGAAACCTACCCCGGCTACCGTAACCCGGAAAACTTCATCGTTGTTTCCGACCCTTACCCCACTGTCACCGCGCAGGCCGCTGACCTGATTCTGCCGACCGCCATGTGGGTAGAGAAAGAAGGCGCTTACGGCAACGCGGAGCGGCGTACACAGTTCTGGCGCCAGCAGGTAGACGCGCCGGGCGAGTCGCATTCGGACCTTTGGCAGATTGTTGAGTTTTCAAAACGCTTCAACGTTGAAGAAGTATGGCCGCAGGAACTGATCGACAAAATGCCCGAGTACCGCGGCAAAACGCTTTACGACGTCCTGTATGCCAACGGCCAGGTTAACCAATACCCGTTACAGGAAGTAAAAGACGAGGTTGGTAACGTCTACAACAACGCCGAAGCCAGTCATTTTGGTTTTTATCTGCAAAAGGGCCTTTTTGAAGAATACAGAAGGTTTGGTGTGGAAGGACCCAAGAAAGGCCATGAGCTTGGCGAGTTCGATGCCTACCACAAGACCCGCGGCATGCGCTGGCCAGTCGTCGACGGCAAGGAAACGCTCTGGCGTTACCGTGCGGGCACCGACCCCCACGTCAAGGAGGGTGTCAATTTCTACGGCAAGCCGGACGGCCGGGCGCTTATATTTGCGCTGCCTTACGAACCGCCTGCCGAGATGCCGGATGCCGAATTCGATTTATGGTTATCCACCGGCAGGGTATTGGAGCACTGGCATTCAGGCTCAATGACCCAGCGCGTTCCGGAACTGTACAAGGCCATGCCGGACGCATTGATTTATATGCACCCGGCAGATGCCGAAAAGCGTGGTTTGAAACGCGGTATGGCGGCCAAAATTGAAAGCCGGCGTGGTGAAGTCATCGCCCAGGTTGAAACCCGTGGACGTAATCTTCCGCCGGAAGGTCTGATATACATGCCCTGGTTCGACGCCCGACGACTGACCAACAAGCTGACGCTGGACGCCACCTGTCCGATCTCGAAAGAGACCGATTATAAAAAGTGTGCTGTGAAAGTGTCGGAGGCAGTGACATGAATGGTAAAAAAACACTGATATTTGCAATGGCCCTGACCACGCTGGCGGCATTCAGCCCGCTATCAGCACAGGAAAACGTCGCAACCATGCGCGGTGCTACTGATATCAATGAAACCGCGGTGCTGCCCCAAGCCAACAAATGGCAGGGAAAAAGTCCGCGAATCGCTCGTCAGTTTAGCCAACAGCCGCCCTTGATCCCACATAAAAGCCAGAACTTCAAGATCAACCTGAAGCAGAATAAATGTATGTCGTGCCACGGCCTGGAATCTTACGAGGCCAAGGGCGCCGTTAAGGTCAGCGACACCCACTTCATAGACCGCGACGGCAAAAAACTGGCGCAATTGTCCTCATCGAGATATTTCTGCACGCAATGCCACGTAGAGCAGCGCGATGTGGAACCACTGGTGGGCAATGACTTTAAGCCTTGAGGGGCAATGGAATAAGTCAGCAACTCAGGACGAAACCTGGCCATCCGCTGTTTTCAATCAACAGCGGATGGCCGCGCCGTAACCAAGCGCGTTTTTGAAGTGACAATAGCTTTCGCTGGAACTTTTGAAAATTCCGCCTGCCATACCTTCAATCACCCTTAAAGTGTATGATGCAGCGATGAAATACGTTCTTCTGGCCATTTTTGTATTGTTTGCGGCGCAGCCTGTGCAGGTTGCGTGCGATATGCATGATGCCCAGAATAATACTCATGGCCAACACGGCGATATGAACGGTGATGACGGCATGGACATGGACTGCTGTGATGATGATCCTTCGAGCCCGTCCGATAACTGTGACTCTATGCTGCACTGCGGTGCGTGCGCAGTGGGTGTGGCAAGCATCAGCGCTGCAATCGTCAGCGCCGCATTTGACGTCCTGCCGACCCATCGGTATGCAGCAAAAACCCACGACCCCGCCAACCGTTTTCTCTCTCCACCCTTTCGCCCTCCCATCGCCTGAATAAATTGTAGTTCCGGTTGCTTTAATAGCGGCCATCAACTGATTATTATTTGTTACACAAGTTAGCCGACTTGTGGTGTTGTGGAGAATACGATGTACCAGACCTTTGCCAACCAGGCGCCCCGCCATTTCGTTGCGGTGCTACTGCTGTTTTTTTCGGGCGCAACCACGGTTTTTGCCGCTGGCCTGACAATAGAAGAAGCCACGCAAATTGCTTTAGAAAATGACTATAAGCTGAAAGCGCTCGGCGCCCGCAGCCAATCCATGTCCGAAATGTCGGCCGCGGCACAGAGTCTGCCCGACCCGCAACTCAAGCTGGGGTTTGCAAACCTTCCCGTTGACACTTTCAGTCTCGATCGGGAACCCATGACACAAGCGGTCATCGGTATGCGGCAAATGTTCCCCCGCGGCCAGACACGGGCACTTAACAGCGCCCGCATCACCGAGTCTGTAGCGCGCAACGACGCAGAGGCAGAAGATCGAAAGCACCTGCTTCAGCTCGCTGTTCGCAAGGAGTACACGCACATATACCTGCACCAGGAACGGCAGCGGGTCCTGCGGCAATCCCTTGTTATTTTCACTGACCTCGCAGAAATAACCCGCGACTATTACGCTACGGGCCGCGCCCATCAGCAACACGTCATACAGGCACAACTGGAATTGTCCAAGGTTGAAGAACGCCTGGCACGCATTGGCCAGCAAGAAGACGAAGCCCGCGCCCGTCTGGCCGAAAAGATAGGCGGCGACGCCTACCGTCAGCTTGACACACAATGGCCGAATATCGACCAGCCACTAGCATCACAACAAATTATCGACAACCTGATTGATCATCCACGGATTCGTGCCTGGCAGCACGAAATTGCCAAGTCTCAAACCGCCGAGGAAATTGCCCGTCAGGCCTATAAACCCGGCTTCGCTGTCGACCTTGCCTATGGTGCCCGTGGCGGCCAAAACCCCAACGGTACCGACCGCGCTGATTTTTTGTCGGTATTTGTAACGATGGACATTCCGTTATTTACAAAAAACAGGCAAGACCGTGTGCTGGCGTCCAGCATTGCCGATACCTCCGCAACCCAATATGTCCACGATGACATTTACAGGTCGATGAAAGCACGGGTGGAAGAAGACGCGACCACGCTAAAACACGAACAGGAACGGCTCAAACTGTATCAGGAACATCTGTTGCCCCAGGCAGCCTTTAACGCAGAAGCCGCTTTTGAGGCCTATCAGAATGCCGTTGACGACCTGACCACATTAATGCGTGCCCGAATCGGTGAATACGAACTCAAATTAAGTCATGCAGCCTTACGCGCCGATGAAATCATTACCCGTGCGCGACTGCTGTATTTGCAGGGAGAAAAAGCATGAACACCAATAACAAATCCACGGGCAAAATAATGCTGCCCATACTTGTCACCTTGATTGTCGGTCTCGCCGGCGGCGTTTTGATCAGCAATTACACAATTCTTGGCAAGCGTCTGGACAGAGAGGATGTGAGCAAGCCAACCGCGGAAAAGGAAATTCTCTACTGGGTGGCGCCAATGGACCCCGCCTACCGGCGTGACGGCCCCGGCAAGTCACCCATGGGTATGGATCTCGTGCCGGTTTACAAAGAAGAAAAGAAAGAGCCTGAAATCCTTTACTGGGTAGCACCGATGGACCCCGCTTACCGGCGTGACGGCCCCGGCAAGTCACCCATGGGTATGGATCTCGTGCCGGTTTACAAAGAAGAAAAGAAAGAGCCCGAAATCCTTTACTGGGTGGCCCCAATGGACCCCGCTTACCGGCGTGACGGCCCCGGCAAATCACCTATGGGTATGGACCTTGTACCGGTCTACGCGGAACAGGATGCGATTACCGACGCCGTGCATATCAGCGCTGCTGTCAAACAAAGTCTGGGCGTTCGTACCAGCAAGGCTGAAAGGCGCTCACTGTGGCGCAAAATAGAAGCCACCGGCTATGTTGGTTTTGACGAAACCCGCGTCAGCCAGATCAATTTGCGCACCGAGGGCTGGATTGAACGTCTGCTGGTAAAAAACGAGGGTGAACGCGTCAAAAAAGGCCAGTTACTGTTCGAGTTTTATTCACCCCAACTGGTGAACGCGCAAAAGGAATTTGTTCAGGTCAAACGCCGGAATGACGCGCAAATGTTATCGGCAGCCGAAGAAAAATTATTGGCTCTGGGCATGGTCCGTGATGACATCGGGCGGTTGGCAAAAACCCTGAAAGTTACCAATACCATACAGGTGTTGGCACCGCAGGACGGCACGGTAACCCGCCTCAACGTAAAGGAGGGTATGTTTGTAAAACCCGCCACCGAAATCTTGAGTTTGGCAGACCTATCCAGCGTGTGGCTGCAGGCCGGAGTGTTTGAATCACAGGCCGACTGGGTCACGGAACAGCAGTCCGCAGAAGCGCGCTTGAACTATATGCCAGGCGAAGTCTTCAGCGGTCGCGTCGATTATGTCTATCCGGTGCTGGACCCCAAATCGCGAACGCTGCAGGTACGGCTTCGTTTCGATAACCCCAATGAGCGGATGAAACCCAATATGTACGCGCGCGTGACAATTTTCGGAAAGTCGCACCCCGGCGCCTTGAGCATTCCTCGTGAAGCGCTGATTCGTGGTCAGGATACCGACCGGGTCGTGGTCGCGCTGGGTGAAGGCAACTACACCGTCCATGAAGTGATGACCGGTATTGAGAGTGGCAACTGGGTGGAGATTATTGCCGGGCTCGAAACGGGGGACGAAGTGGTGACTTCTGCACAATTTCTGATTGATTCAGAGGCCAGTCTGGCGGGCAGCATTCAGCGCCTCGACGCCCACCATATGACCAAAAGCAATGACAACCACCAGTCTGTTTTCGGCAGCGGTATTGTAGAGGCGTTGGACAAGGCTACGCGGCGCATTCGCATCAGCCACGGCCCTATCGATGCGCTTGGCTGGACCGCCATGACCATGGAGTTTGACGTGTTGTCCGGCGTAAACCTCGAAACCATCAAACTCGACCAAAACATTCACTTCTCGCTAAGTCAGTCAAAAGTTGGTGACTATGTTATCGACATGATCCACCAACCAGCGCCTGCCGGAATTGATGAAGACACCCAGGGTGGACATGACATGCACCATCACCAGGAGGGCGCGCAGTGATCCAGGCAATCATCAAATGGTCGCTTAAAAACCGCGTCCTCGTGTTGTTAATAACAGGCATCCTGGTTGCCGCTGGTATTCAGGCTGTTGTCACGACACCGATTGATGCCCTGCCGGATTTATCAGATGTGCAGGTCATCATCAAAACCAACTACCCGGGTCAGGCGCCGCAAGTCGTGGAAGACCAGGTCACATACCCGCTTACCACGGCCATGCTGGCCGTCCCCGGCGCCACCTCAGTACGTGGCTACTCTTTTTTCGGGGATTCTTTTGTTTACATTATCTTCGAGGACGGAACCGACCTTTATTGGGCCCGCTCCAGGGTGCTGGAGTACCTGAATCAGGTCTCCGGAGACCTGCCGCCCGCCGCCAAACCGGCATTGGGCCCTGATGCCACTGGTGTCGGCTGGGTGTACGAATACGCACTGGTCGACCGCACGGGCAACCACGACCTTTCCCAGCTACGCTCCATTCAGGACTGGTTTTTGAAGTTTGAATTGCAAACCGTGGAGGGTGTTGCCGAAGTCGCCACCATTGGCGGCATGGTTCAACAATACCAGGTGGTCATCAACCCGGACGCCCTTCAGGCCTACAATTTTTCACTGGCGCAGGTACGTAGCGCCATTAAGCGCGGTAACCAGGAAGTCGGCGGTTCTGTTGTTGAAATGGGTGAAGCCGAGTATATGGTCAGGGCAACCGGTTACCTGACCTCGATTGAAGATTTACAGAAAATTCCGCTGGGCATGAACAACCAGGGCACCCCGGTGAGACTGGAAGATATCGCTGATATCCGTATGGGGCCACAACTCCGGCGCGGTATTGCCGAACTGAACGGCGAAGGCGAAGTGGTGGGCGCGGTCGTGGTAATGCGCTTTGGTGAAAACGCCCAAACCACCATCAACGCTGTCAAAAAGAGACTGGCAGAACTAAAAAATAGCCTTCCCGACGGCGTTGAAGTGGTTGAAACCTACAACCGCTCTGCCTTGATCGATCGTTCAGTGGAAACATTGAAAACGAAGCTGATCGAAGAGTTTCTCGTGGTCGTACTGGTTTGCTTCTTATTCCTGTTCCACTTCCGCTCTTCACTGGTGATCATCCTGTCCCTGCCGGTCGGCATTTTCATCGCCTTCCTGGTGATGCGTTTCCAGGGCTTGAATGCCAATATCATGTCGCTTGGCGGTATCGCGATCGCGATCGGCGCCATGGTAGATGCCGCCATTGTTATGATCGAAACTGTTCATAAAAAAATGGAGCAAGCAGATTACGACCCCAAAAAGCACTGGGACATGATTGCAGAAGCGGCGATTGAGGTTGGTCCGCCCCTGTTTTTCTCATTGCTGATCATCACCCTGAGCTTTTTGCCCGTATTTACCTTGCAGGCGCAGGAAGGCCGGATGTTTGCCCCATTGGCATTTACCAAGACCTACTCGATGGCCGGTGCCGCCCTGTTGTCCATTACGCTCGTCCCGGTGTTGATGGGCTACTTCATTCGCGGCAAGGTGACGCCCGAATACAAAAACCCACTCAACCGCATGATGGTCTGGCTCTACCGGCCATTGATTAACGCTGTGACACACCGCCCGCTAATCGTGCTGACGGCAGCATTTGTGCTGGTAATTGTGGGTCTGTGGCCAGCGACCAAACTGGGGTCCGAGTTCATGCCGGACCTGAACGAAGGCGACATCATGTATATGCCGACCACGTTCCCGGGCATATCCATCGGTAAAGCTCAGCAACTGTTGCAACAAACCGACAAGCTGATCTACTCGGTGCCGGAAGTGAAGTCCGTTTTTGGCAAAATTGGCCGCGCCGAGACCGCCACTGACCCCGCTCCGTTAACGATGATCGAGAGCGTTATTCAACTGAAGCCCGAATCTGAATGGCGTCCCGGGGTGGATATGGACAGTATCAAGGAAGAGTTGAATCAACGCCTGCAATTACCAGGGCTGACCAACGCCTGGGTATGGCCCATCAAAACCCGTATAGACATGCTGGCAACAGGCATCAAAACACCCGTGGGCGTGAAGGTTGGCGGCGCCGACCTGAAGGTCATTCAGGGCATTGGCAAAGACATTGAGAAAGTGTTGCTGGGTGTTCCCGGCACCACTTCAGCTTATGCGGAGCGGGTCGCTGGCGGGCGTTACGTCACAGTAGATATTAACCGCGATGAAGCGTCACGCTACGGTCTTAATATCGACGATGTTCAGGATGTCGTGCGCACCGCCATTGGCGGCATGAATGTAACCGAGACGGTTGAAGGGCTTGAGCGCTACCCCGTCAATTTACGCTACCCGCGCCACATGCGCGACTCGCTGGAACAACTCAAACTGTTACCCGTCGTTACACCTGCAGGACAACATATTACGCTGCAAGCCGTTGCCGACCTGCGTGTTGAGGATGGACCGCCGATGATCAAGAGCGAAAACGCGCGTGTGAATGGGTGGATTTATGTTGATATCGCTGGTGTGGATCTGGGCACCTATGTTGAGGCCGCCCGCAAAGCAGTCGCCGACCAGGTCGACCTGCCGACGGGTTATTCCATTACATGGTCCGGACAGTACGAGTACATGGAGCGCGCCAAACAGCACCTGATCGTCGTTATTCCGATTACGCTAGCCACCATCATGCTGTTGCTGTTTCTTAGCTTCAGAAACGTCACCGAGGTGCTGATCATCCTCGGTACGCTGCCAATGGCCCTCATCGGCGGCCTGTGGTTACTCTACCTGCTGGATTACAACCTGTCTGTGGCCGTCGGGGTGGGCTTTATTGCCCTGGCCGGCGTGGCTGTAGAGATCGGTGTGGTGATGCTCGTCTATCTTAAACAAGCACTCGAAAACAACCGCCTCGAGGCTGAGAAAGCTGGCCGCGCGATGGACCAAAAGGACGTTGAGCGTGCCGTCCATGATGGCGCCTTGCTAAGGGTTCGCCCTATCATGATGACCGTTGCTACCATTGTTGTCGGCCTGCTACCCATCATGCTGGGCAGCGGTACCGGTTCGGAAGTGATGCGCCGCATCGCCGCGCCGATGGTTGGCGGCATGGTGAGCGCCACCATTTTGACGTTGGCGGTGATTCCCGCCATTTTCCTGGTCTGGCAAAACCGGAAGCTGAAACGAGTGTCTGCCGGCTGACCCTGGAGATAAGAAATGCAAGACAACGAAGCCCGCTTGACCGTTCTTAAAATCGACGGAATGCACTGTGCCTCATGCCAGGCACCGATTGAACGTGAGCTGAAACAACTTGCCGGCATAAGCACCATCAGTGTCAATTTGGCCGACCGCGAAGTTTATGTTGAAGGCATCGCGAGTGATAGCGAGTTGATAGGTGCGGTTTCGCAGGCGGGTTTCGAGAGCAGGGTCGAGCGTGAAGACTCATACGAAGAAGCCGATGAAGCTAACCGGCAACACTACCGTCAATTGATACGTAATATGACCATTGCCCTGCTTGTCGGTATTCCGTTAATGGTGTTCGGCTTTTTCGAGTCGGCCGTCGATTCAAGCTGGACACCGTTACGTTGGTTCTGGCTGGCGACCGCTGCCATCACGCTCGGGGTGTTGGTGGTTGCGGGCCGGCAATTTTTCATTGGCGCGTGGCAGGCGTTCAAAGCACATTCGGCCACCATGGACACACTAATCGCACTCGGCACCGGCATGGCCTGGTTGTACTCGACCCTAATAGTGCTGTTTCCCGAGTTGGTGCCGGAAATCGCCCGTCACGTTTATTTCGAGGCGGCTGCCATCATTATCGGCCTGATCAACCTGGGCCAGGCACTGGAGCAGAAAGCCCGCGGCAGAACTTCCCAGGCAATACGCAGATTGCTGGATTTACAGCAAAAAACGGCACGGGTTGTACGTGACGGTAAAGAAGTTGATGTACCCATCAGGGCAGTGATAAAAGGCGACCTGGTGCGCGTGCGACCTGGTGAACAGATTGCGGTCGATGGCGTGGTTGTCGAAGGCCAGACCAATATCAATGAGTCCATGCTGACCGGCGAACCGGTACCCGTCAACAAAACCGAAGGCGCCGAAGTCTCGGCAGGCACGCTGAATAAAACCGGCAGCATTTTGTTTCGAGCCACACGGGTCGGTGCCGACACAGCGCTGGCTCGTATCATCAAAATGGTACGTCAGGCCCAAAACTCCAAGCCGCCAATTGGCAGACTGGCCGATATTATTGCCGGCATCTTTGTACCAACGGTGATGCTGATCGCCATTTTTTCAGCATTATTGTGGTTCAATATTGGTCCTGAGCCCCAAGGGGTTTACGCCATCGTCACGGCCGTCACCGTGCTGATCATTGCCTGTCCCTGCGCGTTGGGACTGGCAACACCGATGTCGGTGATGGTGGGGGTTGGCAAAGCCGCCGAAGCGGGTGTTCTTATCCGCAACGGTGAAGCGCTGCAAACCGCCAGCCAACTGACCACCATGGTGCTGGACAAGACCGGTACGATTACCGCCGGGCGACCTGAGGTGGTTGAAGTGATCACTGTGGGTGAACACACCCGGGACCACGCACTAATGCTTGCGGCAAGCCTCGAAAAAGGCTCCGAACATCCCTTGGCGCAAGCCATCATGGATGCAGCTGCACAACAGCAGTTGGACACCCTGTCGGTTGACGACTTTGAAGCGGTCGCGGGGCTTGGCGTCACCGGTACGGTCGGCAGCATCAAGGTGCTTTTTGGCAACCAAAAACTCATGCGGCAAGCTGATATTTCCATTGACGCGGACGCGCTCAAGCACAGTGAAGACATGGCAGAAAAAGCATGGACACCCATATTTTTGGCCGCCAACGGCAAACTCGCAGCGATTATTGCAGTAGCCGACCCTGTCAAAGCAGATTCGATTGAAGCCATCAAGCGCCTGCGCGCCGACGGCCTGAAAATTGTCATGTTGACCGGCGACAATGAGCGCACAGCACGGGCGGTTGCTCGTCAGGTAGGCATTGAAGAAGTACGCGCGGAAGTGATGCCAGACCGCAAAAAGGATCAAATTGCCGACCTACAAAAAGCCGGCGAAAAGGTCGGAATGGTTGGAGATGGTATTAACGACGCGCCGGCGCTGGCATTGGCCAATGTAGGTTTTGCGATTGGCACTGGCACCGATGTTGCTATTGAAAGCGCGGATATCACCTTGATGCGCGGGTCTTTACATGGCGTTGCCGATGCCATTGAGGTTTCCCGTGCCACTTTGCTCAATATCAAGCAAAACCTTTTCGGTGCTTTTATTTACAACGCTGCCGGTATCCCCATTGCCGCAGGCGTGCTCTACCCCGTTATTGGTGTGTTGCTCAATCCCATCATCGCCGGCGCCGCCATGGCCTTTTCTTCTGTCACGGTGGTGACCAATGCTAACCGATTGCGACTTTTCCGGTTCGGGAGAACAACACCATGAGCACGATCATGATTAACCTTGCGGGTCTGCTGCTGATGGCCGCCGTGATCTGGTGGTTTTGGCTAAGCGGAAAACGCCAGGCCGTACAAGCCAGTGACGGCGTGGTTGAAATTCTCGTGGCCAATGGCGTGTACCTCCCCGACCGGGTCGCCATCGGTGCCGGCAAGCCCGTCACTATGCGGTTTACACGGGAGGACCCGACACCCTGTGCCGAGGTGGTGAAGTTTGATGGACTTGCCATCAGCCGCGAGCTTCCGCTGCACAAAACCACCGAAGTTTCTATCCGCTACGACCAGCCGGGGGAGTACCTATTTACCTGTCAGATGGGCATGTACAAGGGCTACATCGTGGTCAGCTAGCTTCTCCCGAACATGACTGCTTCAGCAAGAAATGTATAATGCAGGTGCTTTAGGCGGGGGCCATATAATAAAAAGGGAAAAAACGGCCACATGAAAAAATCAATTATGGCCAGATCCCTGCATAAGTGGCTGGGGTTAATCATTGGCCTACAAATGCTCATATGGCTCTCTACCGGCCTTTATATGGTCATCATCGACCTCGACTTTATTCATGGCGACCCACTGGTCAAGAACATGCAGCAGCCCGTTGCTGTACCGGCTTCAGCACCGATGGGCATCGCCGCGCTGACTTCAAAGTACCCCGATGCGGTTCAAATCGAACTCAAGCCGGTATTAGGTGAAACCTATTTTGTCGTGACGACACCCGACAACCGCTACCTGATTGAACCCAAAACCGGCAGTGTCGTTTCACCGCTCACAGAAGAAACCATAAAGAACATCGCGGCTTTTCATTTTAATGGTGACGCGCCAATACTAAAAACAACCTTGATAGGCACAAACCAGCCCATGGACGGCCTGAGCCGACGGCTGCCATTGTGGCGGGTTGACTTTGATGACCGCTTCTCCACCAGTTTTTACGTTGACCCAAATACAGGAAGGCTGGTGACACGCCGACACCAATACTGGCGTATTTTTGATTTTATGTGGATGCTGCATATCATGGACTATGACGAGCGCAGTGATGCCCACAACCTGCTGCTCAAAACCGCAGAAGTCACCGGCGTGATATTTACCATCACCGGTTTGTGGCTGTTGTTATACAGCTTTAGCGGACGCCGCAACAAGAAGGCGACCGGTCAATGATGCTTTTCCTCAAAAAACTGCATAAATGGGTCAGCTTGCTGCTTGGCATACAGGTGCTCTTGTGGGTGGTCAGTGGGCTGATGTTGAGCTCAATCAACCCGGCCAAGGTCAGTGGCAAGGAGTGGGCAAAACCATCCTCAACTACACCACAAACCATCAACAGCAACGACCTGTTGGAGCCGGCTGATTTAGACCCTTCGTTATTGGTAAACGCAACCGGCGTTAGCCTGCAAATTAAAAATAGCCGCGCTGTTTACATGATCGGGCAACCACAAAGCACAACCCTGATCGACGCCGCTACCGGTGCTCTCATCACCACTTCCGAACAAGACGCAAAGCTGCTGGCACAACAGGATTTCACCGGCAAGGGCGAGGTTATATCTGTTGAACGCGGAATGGCACCCGACCTGGAGACCCGTGGCAGCATGGGGCCATATTGGCGGGTTAATTTTTCAGACAAATCAAGCACATCCATTTATGTATCTGTTTCAACGGGTGATATTCTTGAAAGGAGAAACACCTATTGGCGTGTTTTTGATTTCTTCTGGATGCTCCACATCATGGATTACGCTGCTCATGAGGATATCAACAACTCGTTGATTATTATTGCGGCTTTGATAACCATCTGGCTCGGCATCAGCGGCTTCATTTTACTATTCAGTAGCTTTAACCGGCATGATTTCTTTTTTTTGAACCCATGGAGAAAGAGTGGCGAAGTCACCATAACCCTCTTCGACCCTTCACTCTCAGAACCAAAGCAAGTGCGCGTCAGAAAAGACAGCAACCTGTTCCATTCTCTTTCCAGCCACAGCATCAATGTGCCGTCTGTTTGCGGTGGCGGAGGGGAATGCGGCAAGTGCAGGGTTAAAATTGAAGCACCCGATTTACTTCCCGTTAACGACGCTGAGCAGGGCCTGATACCAAAGCGTATGCGTGAAAGTGGATTTAGGCTGGCGTGCCAGCAAAAAGTAGAGAACAATATGACTGTCTGGCTGGCAAAGGGCTCGCTTGACACCTCAAACAGGGTGCGTAAATCCCCCGCTTGAACGAAGCAACCGATTTGTTACGGGAACCAGGCCTACTCATTAGAAAGTTTGTTCCCAGATCAGGGCCATGCTGCATCAACCCTTCCGGGTCGATCTAGCCACTGCCTTTTGAGAAAAATTGGAAGGCCAATAGCCAAAACAACATGGGTTTTGCAAATATACAAAGGGTCATCGGTTTTTTAGTCGCCAGTTCAAGCCTGATGATGGTGCCACCAATTTTGGTGTCGCTTTACTATGGCGACGGTACTCACATGCTGTTTATGATCAGCGCCATGATTTTTTTGGCCGTGGGCATGATGATTTTCCTTCCGGTCAGAAACGAAAAGCGCGAGTTGCGCTTGCGTGACGGTTTCCTGATTGTCAGCTGTAGTTGGCTGGCGGTGGTTTTGGTGGGCGCACTGCCCTTCGTCTTAATGACCACACCCGATGTATCTGTGGTGGACGCAATATTCGAGTCCATGTCCGGCTTTACGACAACCGGCGCGACGATCATTACCAATGTGGATGCCCTGCCGCGGGCGGTACTTTATTACCGCATGCAAATGCAATGGATGGGCGGCATGGGCATTATCGTACTGGCGGTGGCTATTCTCCCAATGCTGCGTATTGGCGGCATGCAGTTGTTCCGGGCTGAAACCCCGGGGCCGATGAAGGACGCCAAGCTCACTCCCAGGATCACCGAAACAGCCAAAGCACTGTGGCTAATTTACGTCAGCATCACCCTGCTTTGCATCGTCGCTTTTGATTTGGGTGGAATGGATTTATTTGACGCCATCGGGCACGCGTTCAGCACCGTCGCCACCGGCGGTTTCTCAACCCATAACGAAAGCCTGGCGTATTGGGACAGCCCGACGCTGGAAGCCATTGCCATGTTCTTCATGTTTATCGCCGGAATAAATTTCGCGCTGCACTTTACCGCCTGGCGCAGGGCAAGTATGCAGGCTTATTTCATGGACCATGAGTTCAAGGTCTATGTTTTATTGCTGGCAGTATTTAGTATTCTGGCCACCATCGCACTATACGTTACCAACACGTTTGACAGCATCGGTGCTTCGTTCCGGCATGGCGCGTTCCACGTTGTATCCGTTATGTCGACAACCGGCTTTACCACCGACCCGTTTTACACGTGGCCAAGTTTTGTGCCGCTTTTGCTTATTTTCGTTGCTTTTATAGGCGGCTGTGCCGGTAGCACCGCGGGCGGCATGAAAGTAATACGGGTGGTGTTGCTGCACCGTCAGGCGCTACGCGAAATTCGCCGCCTGATACACCCCTATGCTGTTATTCCGGTCAAATACGACGGGAAAACCACCTCACCTAATGTCATGGATGCCGTTTGGGGTTTCTTCTTCCTCTTTATTGCCAGCTTTGCGGTCATGACCATGTTGCTCACCGCTACCGGACTGGACATGGTGACATCCTACTCGGCAGTGGTCGCTTGTATCAGCAACATGGGCCCAGCGCTGGGTAAAGCCGGCCTGCACTATGCGGAACTGAACGATGCATCAAAACTTATTTTGAGCGGCGCCATGCTTCTTGGCCGCCTCGAAATTTATACATTGCTGGTGCTGCTGATGCCGGAATTCTGGAACGACTAAAAGACCGCACACTTCGCATGTTTTAAAACCTGGTGTCTATTGTGTTTGAAAACAGGCTCCCAAAAAAAAGAAAGGACCGGCAAGGGGTGAGCCGATCCTTTCATCGAGGCGAGGCGCAAGGGGAGCACCAAGTCTCAATACGAAAATGACATAAGGGGGAACGCCATTTCCGATTCTGCAGATCCGCTTGGGATCAAATTATTTACTCGGGGTAGAGCCAACCTGACTATGCTCTACTGATAAATTCAGTTTAGCGCAAATAGTCCGAATTTAATATATGCTTTTATTTTTCATAATAATCTCTCCGGCAGGCTTCCCCGGACTTGTCCACGGCAATACGCCCAGCATTGGAGCTGGCATAAGCGCTTGAAGTGTAGACATATTTTCAGATTGCGCCTGCATATCCGGGTCCACGTGATTGGCGATCCAGCCTTTCAACACCATACCATCGCGCACTACCTGTGCCGCTGTTAACAACGCATGATTGATGCAGCCAAGCCGCATTCCGACAACGATAATAACTTCGTCTGAAGTTGCCTTTGCCAACTCCACCAACATACGGCTTTCACCCAGCGGCACACACCAACCGCCCACGCCCTCAACGACCAGGTAATCGGCCTCAATAGTCGCCGCTATCGCACTGATCTTACCGACATCAATTGATTGTCCGGCTTCCTTCGCGGCAATATGCGGTGCAATTGCCGGCTCAAAAGCGTACGGATTGACAACGTTGTAAGGTAACGTCACATTGGCTGCATCGATCAAGCCAAGCGCGTCCTCGTTGCGTAAACCTTCGGGGGTCACTTCACATCCAGAGGCCACCGGCTTCATGCCCGCAACACTGAAGCCCTGGCCGGTCAGGTGGCGTATTAATGCACAGGCAACAAAGGTCTTACCGATTTCCGTATCGGTACCGGTGATAAACCAACGCTTCATGACGGCTTCCTGTTTTTGGTGCGTGTGGGTATCGAATCAACCGCAAACGTGGCCACATCACCACTCGATGTTTTCACGGGCTGACCATCTGCAGGCGCAAAAGCCGTGCCATAGATCACTTCGTAACTGGCCGGATAGCGGTCGCCTCTGCGAAACTGTTCGTAAGCGTCCAGCATCATTTTCAAATGTGTCTTGCCGGTCAGTCCATGCGCTCTTTGGCTCGCCACGTTGTGGGCGCCAATGCCTTTAAGTTCGCGCATCAGGGACATCACATCAGGGTATTCCAGCGTCAGCCGCTCTGCATCCATGACCGGTTCGCGGAACCCTGCCGCCAGTAACTCATCGCCGACATCGTGCATATCGGGATAGTCGTTAACATGCGGGCGGTCATCAACAGCACGCCAGGCCTGTTTGAGCTCATGCAGCGTGTCAGGGCCGAAACAGGTAAAGACGAGCATGGCGTCCGGCTTCATGATGCGCCGGAACTCCCGAAAAATAGCCGGCAAATCATAACTCCACTGCAAAGCCAGGCTGGAGAAAATCAAGTCAACGCTGCGGGTGGCCAGGGGCAGGAAATGCATATCGGCGCACAAGCGGTGCACCCTGTCTGTTCCTTCACGCGCGCCAGTCTCGGCCAACATAGCGGGCGCCCAGTCCAGCGCCACCACATCCGCCTGCTCAAACTGCGCTGCCAACATGCGCGTAGCCGACCCTGTGCCGCAGCCCAGGTCAAGGATCATGTCAGGCTGGTGCCGCTGAAACTCGATACGCTCGAGCAAACGTGACTCTACTTCCCTTTGCAGAAAAGCATAACGGTCATAATGCGGCGCGGCGCGGTCAAACGATTGTCTGATAGCCTTTATATCCAATGGCGTCAGGCTCATGCTACGTGCTCTCCATGCAAAAACTCACAAATGCTGTTCAAAAACTTTTCCTCATGACTGATAAAAGGCGTATGACCGGCACCGCGTATCACTAACGAACGCGCTGTGGGCATCAACTTTGCCGCCCGCTCAAATGACACGGGGTTGATAGTACGGTCACGGGAGCCACCCAAAAATAACGTTGGTATTTTACAGCGGCTTAACCCCGGTAACAGGTTATTGCTGTAAAGCAGGTGCAAACCAGCGCGCAACGCTTGCCTTGACGGCATATTTTCATTGATTGGCAGCCCACCTAAACGGGACAACGCTTCATTTAACCAGTTGCTGCCAAAGGTTCGCGTACAAAATTGCGTGATCGTTTCTTCATAGTCCGATTCAATACCATCGCAAAAATCCTGCTGGTTAACATCGTCCACACCGCAATCCCAATCCGGCTGTTTGGAAAAAGCCGGGGTTGCCGCCACCAGCGCCATCTTGTTCACCTTGTCAGGCTGCATCAAGGCAGCTGCCAGGGCAACCAGCCCCCCCAACGACCAGCCCACCCATATTGCCGGTGGCACAGCCGATAGAATCTGCTCTGCAACCACATTGAGATCGCTGGAAAGCGGTAGATTGCGATTGATGCCATGACCGGGAAGATCGACCAGATTGACACGAAAATCAGTGGCCAGCGCCGTCGCCGTGGCGCCCCAAATACCGCTGTGCATGGCCCAACCATGCAGCAACACCAGATCGGGGCCCTGCCCGAACGTTGTGACCTTCAAGCGCTCACCCATCGGTGACCGCCGCGGTGATGGCATCAAGCAGTGCATCTAGCTGATCATGCTGGTGCGCTGCACTCAGGGTGATTCTTAAGCGGGCGGTTCCTTTTCTGACTGTTGGCGGACGAATAGCCACCACCAGGAAACCCCGCGCTTTAAGACGCGCGGCCAGCTCCAGGGTCGCATGACTATCACCAATTACCATAGGCTGAATCGGCGAGTCCGACGCCATCAGGTGCAATCCACGCGCTTGCGCGCCCTCTTTGAAGTGCCTGATGAGTGAATGAAGGTGTTCGCGGCGCCAATCGTCCTCAATGACACGGCGCAAGGCTGAGCGTGCCGCGGCCGCCAGTGCTGCCGGCATAGCAGTCGTATAAATATAGCTGCGCGCTTCGTTCACGAGGTGATCGATCAATGTTTCAGAACCGGCAATAAACGCACCAAAACACCCAAATGCCTTGCCCAGCGTACCGGTCAAGACGGGCACCTGTTGCGCATCCAACCCTGCGGCCGCCACGCTGCCGCGGCCACCGGGGCCACAAACGCCTACGCCGTGCGCGTCGTCTATAGCCAGCCAGGCCGAATGTTGCCGGCACGCTTCTACCATTCCGACCAGTGGCGCGGTGTCGCCGTCCATCGAAAAGATACCGTCACTGATTACCAGCTTATTACCATCACTTTTCATTGCCAGTTGACGCTGTAGTGCCGCCATATCAGCATGCGCGTAACGCAGCAGACGCGCCTCACTCAGGCGCGCGGCATCAATCAGGGAGGCATGACAAAGCTTGTCCTGGATAATGACATCGCCCCTGCCCGTCAGGCTTGTCACCATCGCGAGGTTGGCCAGATAGCCCGAAGAACACAGCAATACTTTTTCCCGCTGGAGAAACGCAGCGAGTTCCTGCTCCAGCAAATGGTGCTCTTCGCGAAAACCGGTGACCAGTGCTGAGGCACCACTGCCCACACCATCGCTGTCTGCCGCGCGCTTGAGTGCGGCCACAAGCTCCGGGTGTGATGCCAGTCCGAGGTAATCATTGCTGCTGAAATTGAGCAGGGCCTGACCGTTCAGTTGTGTTTCAACCGGATGTTGACCGGTCAAAACCTGTCTTTGACGCTCAAGGTATTGTTCCTGCCGTCTGGAGGCGCTGGCTTTTAACCAACTCTCCAGACTTCTGCCCGAACGGTTGGGCGAATCAACCATTTTCTCAGCCGGCTTCTGCGTGCTGTGATTGTGTGGTTTGCATGCCCAACCGCTTCAGCAATGCCATATCACGGGCAGCTTCCGGGTTATCAGTAGTGAGTAATTTGTCACCATAGAAAATTGAGTTTGCACCCGCAAAGAAACACAAGGCCTGCATTTCATCGCTCATTTCTGTACGGCCCGCAGACAAGCGCACCATGGATTCCGGCATGATGAGGCGCGCAATGGCGATCGTGCGCACGAACTCGAACGGATCAATGGCTTCTACCCCGTTGAGTGGTGTGCCCGGAACCTGGACCAGGTTGTTGATGGGCACACTTTGCGGATGGGTCGGCAGATTGGCAAGCTGAACAATCAACTCCGCGCGGTCGACGCGTTTTTCACCCATACCGACAATACCGCCACAGCAGACGTTCAGCCCCGCCTCGCGCACATTCTCGAGTGTTTCCAGACGGTCCTCATAGGTCCGGGTCTGAATCACTTCCTTGTAGTATTCGGGTGATGTATCCAGGTTGTGGTTGTAATAGTCGAGGCCCGCGCCTTTCAGCCGCTTTGCCTGTTGGTCGTTAAGCATGCCAAGCGTTACACAGGTCTCCAGGCCCATGGCCCTGACACCCTTGACCATTTCGACGACCTTATCCAGGTCCCTGTCCTTGGGGCTGCGCCAGGCCGCGCCCATGCAAAAACGTGAAGCGCCGCCGGCCTTGGCTGCCTGCGCTGCTTCCAGCACAGCCTCAATCTCCATCACCGCCTCACGCTCCAGCCCGGTATCGTGGCGGACGCTTTGAGGACAATACTTACAATCTTCAGGGCAAGCGCCCGTCTTGATACTGAGCAAAGTGCTGATTTGAACTTCGGCAGGATTAAAGTACAAACGATGTACTTGATGAGCGCGAAACAACAATTCATGAAACGGCAGTTCAAACAACTCCAGTACTTCAGCTTGCTGCCAGTCATGGCGAATTTCGGCTATGTGGGTACTCATATAATCCAGGCTCCTGCCTCAATGATGACGCCGGACACCACAGCAGGCCCGGTCGGGGCATGAAGTATGAAAAGCACACCAAGACCTGTCAACCCAAAAATATGATATGGGTTGACAGCCACAGCTGGCGCACCGTCCTGAACGCGCTATTGCCGCCACACTGCATACTCTGCGGACAACCCTCCGAGGTGGACTGTATCTGCGCTGGCTGCAAAGCCGACCTACCCAGGTCCGGTGCCCAGTGCCACCAATGCGGGCTCCCGCTGGGCTCACCCAACGACACAACCTGCGGCCGCTGTATTCAAAGCACACCACCATTCACCCGCACACTTGGCCCTCTGCAATATGAGTTTCCCGCAAACCGCCTCGTGCAAGCGTTTAAGTTCAGGCGGGAACTCGCGGCGGGCAGGGTTTTGAGTCAGCTGATGTGCGAGTACATTGGTTCCCGGCAAGTCACTTACCCAGATGTGCTGATCCCCGTGCCCCTGCATAACCATCGCCTGATCAAACGGGGCTTTAATCAGGCCACTGAACTCGCAAGCCATGTCAGCAAAACCCTCGGCATTGGCCTGCTCACCACGGCATTAAGAAGACACCGCAACACCCGGGCCCAGTCGGGCCTGAGCCGTAAAGAGCGCAGAAAAAACGTACGGGGTGCTTTTTACTGGCATGGTGAAAATAAACCAGCCCAACACATCGCCCTGATCGATGATGTCATGACCACGGGAACAACAGTGACCGAGTGTGCCAGGGTTCTCAAAAAAGCCGGCGCGAAACGGGTGGACGTATGGGTGGCGGCACGGGCAGTACCTGCGGGTCGACGCTAACGCCTATTGGCCGTCTGCAAGAATGGCCCAACGCTCATGGTCACACCATTCACCATTGATTTTCAGCAAGCGCGGTGAAAAGCCTTCATATTGAAATCCGGTGCTTTGCACCAACGCAATGGAAGGCAAGTTTTGGGGCTGTATATTTGCTTCAAGCCGGTGCAAACCGAGCTCATCAAAAGCAAAGCGGATCACCTGCGACAAACCCTCTTTCATATAACCCTTTTCAGCATGGCCGGCTACACCGAAATAGCTGACATAGGCACTGCACAAAGCCTCAAAGGTAATCATGCTGAGGTTAACCACACCACAAATGGCGCCATCCTCGAGACGCTTGACCAGAAACCCTACCTCGCTTTCCAGACCCAGACGGGTCATGTAACGCTGCCAGCCAGCGTGGTCTCTGGGGGCAGAAACCCAAGGATAATGTAAGCCGACACTGCTCCTCATCGCCGCCAGAAAAGCTTTCTCGTCTGTGGGCCTCGGGGGCTCTATACGGGTTCTGTATCCTTGCAAGGAAAGCATCAATCAGCCGATGAGGTACGCAACAAACAACCCGGTCCAAATGGCAACACCGACCCAGTTATTATTTAAAAACGCCTTGAAACAAGCCTCGCGGTTTCGGTTTCTGACCTGGTACTGCTGCCGAATAAATAAAACTGCAGCTATCGTAACTCCGCCAAACCACGGCCACGAAAGCTCCAGCATCAAACCGAGTAGCAACAACAGCGCAATCATCAGGACTTTTAAAACCCTCAGGATCAGAAGATCACGCCGCCCAAACAAGATGGCCGTGGACTTCAAGCCGATCGAGATATCGTCTTCACGGTCAACCATGGCGTATAGCGTGTCATAAATAACCGACCAAACCACATTGATCAGTAAAATCAGCCATGCGGCAGTCGCTACGCTACCGGTTTCGGCGGCAAAGGCCATAGGTATGCCCCAGCCAAACGCCAAACCCAAAACCACCTGCGGAAAGTGTGTCCAGCGCTTGAAGAAAGGATAGGTAGAGGCCAGCGCGGCACCGGCAAAGGCCAGTTTGATCGTTAGCAAATTGGTCATCAGAACAAGTCCGAAAGCCAGCGCCATCACCACCGCAAAGGTGATCAGTGCCTGACGCACAGTCAACTCGCCGGAGGCCAGCGGCCTGCTGCGGGTGCGTTCTACGTGCGGGTCGAAATTACGGTCGGCTACATCATTCATAATGCAGCCTGCCGCGCGCATCAGTACAACACCGGTGCAAAAAATCAGTATGTTCCTGGCTGAAGGGCTGCCCTCACCCGCAATCCATAAAGCCCATAGCGTCGGCCACAGCAGCAACAGCATGCCAATCGGCCGGTCGAATCGCATTAGTCGCCACAAGGCGTTCCATTTCACTTGCATAGGCGGAATTGTATGGCAACAGAAGGTGGGTGCAAGCATCTGTGACAAAAAAACCATTACAATGCGCAACACTGCTGAACCGGGTTTTCAAAAAAATGGAACTTATCGACATTGGCTGCAACCTTACACACGACTCTTTTGATGCCGACCGGGGCGAGGTCATTGCCGCCGCGCAACAGGCTGGCGTAGTGCAGATGATTGTTACCGGCGCCAGTGCTGAAGGCAGCAAGGCGGCTCTGCGCCTGGCTGGTGAATGGCCCGGACAACTGTTTGCGACCGCGGGCGTTCATCCGCACCGCGCTTCCGATTATGACAACGACACCGATCAACTGCTGCGCGAACTGGCCGTACAAAACTCAGTTGTTGCAGTCGGCGAGACCGGGCTGGACTATTTTCGTGATTTTTCACCACGCGAAGCGCAAAGGTCCTCTTTTGAGAAACAAATTCAGATTGCCATTGAAACCGGCTTACCGCTGTTTTTGCACCAACGGGACGCGCACGACGATTTTTTTGCCATTCTCAAGGAGTTCCGCGACCAGTTAAGCGATGTGGTTGTGCATTGCTTCACCGGCAGCAAAGCCGAGCTGTTTGAATATCTTGATATGGATTGTTTTATCGGCATCACCGGGTGGATTTGTGATGAACGCCGCGGCACGCACATGAAGGAATATATGCAGGACATCCCTTCAGACAGGCTGATGATCGAAACCGACGCGCCCTATCTCAAGCCCCGTAACCTGCGGCCAAAAGTCAAAAGCCACCGCAACGAACCACGCTTGCTGCCGTGGATACTCGGTACGTTGGCCGCCTGCCGAAATGAACACCCGGACGCACTGGCCGAGGTGACGACGCGCAACGCACGGAAGTTTTTCCGTATCGGTTAAAACCAGACCCAAAACCGCCCGGGCAAAAAAAAGGAGCTTTTCAGCTCCTTTTTTGATCGTATAAAGCACGCTTTACGGAATAAACTGGGCTGTTAGCATGACCACGCGCTTACGCTGCGTTTTCAACTCTTTTTCCAGCTCCCGGTAACGGGCCGTGAAAACACTTTGGTCAATGGCATCAACCAGCTTTTGCCGGCTTTGTTGCATTCGTTCCATCTGCAACTGCTGCCACTGGTTAACGGTTTCTTTGAACTGGGCGTACTCGGTCTCAAGCATTTCATGCCAACCCGAGTTTTCCACAGAGCCCTCCATTTTCTCCTGCGCGCGCTTGAACACCATCGCCAAGCGGGCCCGCTGGATTTTGAAGTCGGGTGTACGCTTCAGGTTTTTCGCCAGCCCCACCCATGCGCATACTGAAATAAACCATTTGTTGATGTCGTATTGCCACCAGCGTATGCCGTTGCGGTAATCATTCTGAAACAGGTGATGAAAGTTATGATAACCCTCACCGTAAGTGACAATGGCCAGAAACCAGTTGTCCCTGGCAGAGTTCTCATCGGTGTATGGGCGCGTACCCCACATGTGCGCCAGTGAGTTGATGAAAAAAGTGACATGGTGACTGACCACAAGGCGCAAAACACCGGCCAGCAAAAACACACCTAAAACATCGCCAACCATCCAACCCAATAACAGGGGCAGCCCAATATTGGTGGCGACCACCAAAGGCCAGTAATACTTATGCTGCCAGGCAACGATGGAGTCCCGCTCCAAATCGGGCACGACACTCCAGTCAAGTCGGCCGCTCTCGTAGTCTTTCAGCATCCAGCCAACGTGGGCAAACCAGAAGCCACGGCCAATTGAATAGGGGTCTTTGTCGTTGTTATCCACATCGCGGTGGTGAAAACGATGGCGAATACACCAGACCAGAATGCTGTTCTGCAGCGCCATGCCCCCGACAATGGCCAGGAACAGACGCATTATCCAATGCGCCTCATAAGCCCGGTGGGACCACAAGCGATGATACCCGCTGCCGATTCCGATGCCATTTGCTATCAGGAAAACCGCAAAGAATGCCCAGGCCCAGCCGCTGAAGCCGTTAACAAACCCATACCAGGGCACGATGGTTATTGCCGCCAGAAATGTCAGGCCCAGCACCAGGGTTACAGGCCAATTGATCTCGGCCTTTTCGGTTTTAAAATCTTTCGTCATTAATTGTCACTCGAATTATCGGGGCGGGAAAGCGCGCAATTCTATAGCAGATCGTGAACCATTAAGTTAAATTTTCAATAAGATCACTAACTTCTAAGACCCGTGCCCCGATGCAGGAGCCACAGACACAAGCTCGCCAGGACAATAGTGAACACAGTCATAATGACGTACGCGTAACCAATTTCCACATCGGATACCCCTAAAATTCCGTAGCGAAAACCATTGACCATGTACAAAATTGGGTTGAACGCGGAAACCTTCTGCCAGAACTCAGGCAGCAGGCTGATGGAGTAGAAAACACCGCCCAGGTAAGTCAGCGGCGTCAGAATGAAGGTTGGAACGATAGCGATATCATCAAACTTGTTGGCAAATATCGCGTTCACCATACCTGCCATGGCAAACACGACCGATGTCATCAACAGCACGGAAACCATGATGAAAGGGTGCTGCACTTCGACACGCGTAAAAAACAGTGAGATCACCATCACCACACTACCCACCATCAGGCCCCGCGCCAACGCACCAGTGACATAACCCGCGAGAATAACCCAGTTGGGCAGCGGCGAAATCAACAACTCTTCAATATGCCGGCCAAATTTAGCACCAAAAAAGGATGACACCATATTGCCGTATGAACTGGTGATCACAGACATCATGATCAAACCAGGCACGATGAACTGCATGTAGTCAAAGCCCCCCATATCACCGATGCGCTTGCCGATGAGGTTGCCAAAAATCACAAAATAGAGCGTCATCGTGATGGCCGGGGGAACCACGGTCTGTGCCCATATGCGCAAAATGCGGGAGACTTCCTTTCGCACGATGGTCTTATAGCCCACCCAATTCACTTGCGCGTTCATGTGTTTGCCCCTTTATCCACCATGCGTAAAAACAGCTCTTCAAGGCGATTGGCCTTGTTTCTCATACTCAACACATGCACGCCCAACTGATCCAGCGATGAAAACAGCGAATTGATCGACTTCCGTTTAGGCACCGAAGCCTCCAGCGTGAACGCGTCGCGCAGCTTGAACTCCATGCCTTCTATCTGTGGAACCGCCGACAAAGGTTCACGCATATCAAGCACGAAGGTTTCGATATCCAGGGTTCCCAGCAGCGACTTCATATTGGTGTTCTGGATAATTTCACCGTGGTTGATGATGGCGATATTACGGCACAGTTCCTCGGCTTCCTCGAGGTAATGGGTCGTTAGGATGACCGTTGTTCCATTTTCGTTGATCTCCCGGATGAACTCCCACATCGACCTTCTGATCTCAATATCAACACCAGCGGTAGGCTCATCAAGTATCAGCAGTTTTGGTTCATTCACCATGGCCCGGGCAATCATCAGGCGCCGCTTCATGCCACCGGACAGGACTCTTGATATTTCGTCGTGCTTGTCCCACAACTGTAGCTTCGTGAGGTATTTCTCAGCCCGCTGCAGGGCGAGTTTACGACTGATGCCGTAATACCCTGCCTGGTTAACAATGATCTCCAGGGGCTTCTCAAACTGGTTAAAGTTCAACTCCTGAGGAACCAACCCGATATAAGACATGGCCTTTGACCGCTGTTTCTGCACGCTGGTACCAAACACTTTGATCTCGCCGGAGGTGGCGTTGACCAATGAACTGATAATACCGATCAACGTGGATTTGCCCGCCCCATTCGGCCCGAGAAATGCAAAAAAATCACCTTCCTCTACATTTAGAGATATGCCTTTGAGAGCCTCGACTCCGCCGGCGTATGTTTTGGTAAGGTTATTGACTTGAAGTGCATGCATGCGATGGTCGGCCCGGAAACTGTGAAAGGTTATTATACGGCTGAATAGAAATATTGTGGAAATGCTGCGCCAGCAAAAAGCCTGAACTGAACCACGCCGGCTGAGGCAAAGATCAGCCATTCCGGCAAACCGGTCCGGTTGAGCCTCTTTGTGTGACAAATAGCCTATGGACGTAGGCAGCATAGCTGTTTACCCTAAACCCACGTTCATGTGATGCTGCTTAAATGAATAAACTTTTTCTTTGTATGCTGCTTTTATCGGCACTGCCCGGCACTGCAACGGCATTGCCCGATTCAAACCAAATCGAGTTTAGCAACTGCATGCTCGCGCTCCCCGGAACAAGTCTGACCGCCGCTGCCCGCTGCGGACATTTGGATGTCCCGGAAAACCCCGCTGAACCGCAGGGTAAAACCATCACGCTGAATATTGCCATGGCCCCTGCTACCGGCAAATCCGGCGAACCGGACCCGGTGTTCTTTTTCGCAGGAGGCCCGGGGCAGGCCGCCAGTGAAACCTGGGTTATGTTGCGCTCGGTATTGAGCAAAATACGCAAGCATCGCGATATCGTGATGATCGACCAACGCGGCACAGGCGGCTCCAACAAGCTCACCTGCCCATCAGAGGTCGAAGCTGGCCTGAACCAGGAAGTTGATCTGGATTTAATTCGCACTGAGGCTGAAAAATGCCTGACCTCTCTTAATGGCGACCCGCGCTTTTACACCACCGCCATTGCCATGACTGACTACAACCTGGTGCGCGAAGCCATGGGTTATGACCAAATCAACATCATGGGTGTGTCCTACGGCACCCGCTCCGCGCAAGTGTACTTGCGAATGTTCCCCGATACGGTCCGCACGGCCACGCTCGACAGCGTAGTTCCAATGCAACTGGCGCTGGGGCAGGAACATGCGCCCATGCTGAACCGCAGCGTGAAAGCGGTATTTGAAGATTGCGCAAAAGATGACGTCTGCAATGGTCTTTACCCGCACGAGGCCAGTGAACTGGACGCGCTGATCGCGCAGGTACGCGCCAACCCCAAGCAAATCAGCATCATCAACCCGGTGAGTGGTGAGCCGCAGGAAATGCTTTTGACCGCGGACTCGCTGACCGTTGCCATACGTTTTCTCAGCTATGCCAGTGAAACCCAGGCTTTGATTCCACTGCTGGTCCATGAAGCCTTGAGCACCGGCGACCTGTCCCGGCTTGCCAGTCAGGCGATTCTTGTCATGACCGGACTGAATGAGATGTTGGCCCGCGGCATGGAGCTGTCGGTTCTATGCAGCGAAGATTACCCATTCATAGACCTCTCAGCAGATTACAGCGATACATTGATCGGCAACCTGTTTCTGAAAATCATCGAGGCGCAGTGTGATGTTTGGCCACGTGGTGAGGTGGCGGAAAACTTTCATCAGCCCGTGGTTTCAGCCGTGCCGGTTCTGTTAATGTCGGGCGAACGGGACCCGGTCACTCCGCCACAATATGCGGCAATGGCTGCCAGGACGTTTTCCAACAGCCTCAACCTGGTTGCGCGGGGTCAGGCCCACTCGGTCATGAAAAATGTTTGTCTTCGTAATATCACCACCGAATTTATCGCCAACGGCAGCATTGAAGACCTCGACACAGCGTGTGTGGAAAACATCAAGCCCGCGCCCTTTTTTACCAGCCTGTTAGGCCCGGACCCATGAACGTGACCCATGATTAAAGTAAGCAATCTGCACAAGTCATTTGGCAGTGTCAAAGCCGTCAGGGGAATTTCATTTGAAGTTCAGGATGGGGAAATCACCGGGCTACTGGGGCCCAATGGTGCCGGTAAAACCACCACTCTGAGAATGCTTTATTCACTACTTCCTCCCGACGAAGGTGAAATTCGCATTGATGGGCTGGACCCGACCCGGGATGCCATGGCGATTAAACATACCCTTGGTGTGGTGCCGGATAGTCGTGGTCTGTACACACGTATGAGTGCGCGTGAAAACATCATCTATTACGGCAATTTGCATGGCATGTCCCGTCAAGACATCGACGCGCGCGTTGAGGAACTGGTCAACACACTCGACATGGCAGACTTTATAGACCGCCGCACCGAAGGTTTTTCCCAGGGACAAAGAGTGAAGGTGGCGATCGCTCGCGCGATGGTTCACAACCCGCAAACGGTGATGCTGGATGAGCCCAGCAATGGTTTGGATGTCATGAGCACCCGCGCCTTGCGGCGCTATATTTTGAGCCTGAAAAACGCCGGTCACTCCGTCATTTTATCCACCCACATCATGCAGGAGGTTGCGGCTTTGTGTGACCGCATTGTGATCATCGCCAATGGCCAGATAGCCGCCAATGGAACCGCGCAAGAGTTACTACTGCAAAGTGGTTGCGACACCATTGAGGATGCCTTTGTGCGCTTGATCGGCAGTGAAGAGGGGCTGTTGGCATGAGCGGTTTCGGCACGGTATACAAAAAAGAGGTGCGGGAAAACCTGCGTGACCGGCGCTCACTTTTCAACTCGGTGCTGCTCGGGCCCATCCTGTTCCCCATCCTGTTTATAGGACTCGCCTATTTCGCTGGCAACAAACAGCAGGAACGCGCCGAGAAGACATTGGAAATTCCCGTCGTCGGCGCGCAATACGCGCCAAACCTTGTCGGATTTCTGGAGCAACAGGGTGTCATTATCCAGCCGCCCCCGGAAAACCCCGAAGCCTCTGTCAGGGCTCAGGAAATGCAGGTCATTATCCGTATTCCGGAAAAATTCACGGAAGAATGGAAAAGCGGTAAACCCGCGGTGGTTGAACTCATCGCCGACCCATCGCGAAGAGAGTCTGATATTCCCATGCAGCGGGTGAGAGGGTTGCTGCATACCTACGGCGGTCAAATCGGCCAGTTGCGCCTTCAACTACGCGGTGTTTCGCCGTCAATACAAACGCCTATCATGGTCAAGGATGTCGACTTGTCTACACCGCAAAGCCGCGGAATGCTCGTCATGATCATGCTGCCTTATGTATTAATGATCACCGCTTTTACCGGCGGGATGCACCTTGCCATTGATTCAACCGCCGGCGAAAAAGAACGCAAATCCCTGGAGCCCTTGTTGATAAATCCGGTGCCGCGGTGGCAAATTATGCTGGGTAAAATGTCGGCGACCGCGACCTACGCCTTTGCTTCACTGGCACTAACATTGCTCGCCTTCCGCTTCGCGTTCCCGTTACTGCCCACCGGGGCGCTGGGGGTCGATCTGAACCTTAGTGCACAGGCCATTGGTGGAATATTGCTTGCGGTTTCTCCGGTCGTTATTTTGGCCGCCGCCATGCTCACCACACTGGCAGCGTTGGCAAAAAGTCTGCGTGAAGCCCAGTCCTACATGGGCCTGGTTTTCATGATTCCGATGATTCCCAGTCTGATATTCATGGTCAACCCAATGAAGCCGGAAACCTGGATGATGGGAATTCCGATGTTTTCGCAGAATTTGCTCATCGGCGAGTTCGTGCGCGGCGAGCCAGTCAGTTTTCTCTGGTTGGGTCTGTCAATGGGAAGTACACTGTTGATTGGACTTGTTTTTGCCAGCATTGCAGCAACATTGTTTAACAGGCCCAGAATCGTATTTTCAAACTAGGAGCATGCCGCATTGAAAAAAATTCTTTTATCTCTTCTCACGCTGTTTTTATCCGCCCAGGTTTTTGCCGGGGACGCGCCTGCCATCGGGTCTGACGCACCGTCCTTTAACCTCCAGGATCAAAATGGTGACTGGCACAAGCTTGAGGACTACAGCGGACAGTGGCTGGCGGTATATTTCTACCCGCGTGATGACACACCTGGCTGCACCACCGAAGCCTGTAACTTTCGTGACAATATTTACGCCTTCAAAGCCATAGGCGCTGCCGTGGTGGGCATCAGTGTTGACGATGTTGAATCGCACAAAGAGTTTTCTGACAAGTACAAATTGCCGTTCACCATCCTGGCGGATGAGGATAGCAAAGCAGCCGAGGCTTACGGCGTATTACGCGATTACAAATTGGTCAAACTGGCAAGCCGCCAGTCGTTTTTGATAGATCCCGCGGGCAAAATTGCCAAGCACTACGCTACAGTCGACCCTGACTCGCACACTGATGAGGTTCTCACCGACATCAAAGCGTTGATGGAAACACCCGAAAGCGCTGATTAACCCGCACATCACACAGCGATACTGTATTCAAGCATGAAGCATCGGGGGTGGTTACAACCACTCCCGATGCGTTGTGTGTAGTCAGAAGATTAAATAACCCTCGATAATCTCGCCTAGTGGGTACTCAGTTCACCACTTTCTGCTTTGGCTTCCCGAACAATTTTCCGTACGTCGGACAACAGCGCTTTGGCGTCATACACCACGCCGTCCTTAATCGTGTATTTCACACCACCCACCCGTTCGGGTTCATTGTTGGCCCCCAGCTTGAAGTGCCCGGTACCGTAAAGCACCTTGAAGTTGGTGATGGGGTTTTCCGCAACAATCACAAGATCAGCGAGTTTGCCGACACGAACAGAGCCAAGCTGATCTTCCATACCCAGGACTTCGGCACCCAGATAGGTGGCCGAGCGCAGCACTTCCAGCGGATGAAAACCTGCCTCCTGCAGTAATTCCATTTCACGAATATAACCAAACCCGTATAACTTCCAGATATAACCGGCATCCGAACCCAGCGTAACTCTGCCGCCATGGTTCTTGTAGTCGTTCAGGAACTGCATCCAGATTTTGAAATTGTTTTTCCATGCAACTTCATCGGCCGTGGTCCAGTCATGCCAATATGAGCCATGCGACACCAATGACGGCTGAAAAAAGCGCCACAGCGCGGGCGGCGTATATTCGTCCTGCCAATCGGCATTCATTTCCCGCATCAAATCGCGGCTGGCTTCATAAATGGTCAGCGTAGGGTTAATGGTGAAGTTCAGCGAAATGAGTTCGTCACGCACCTGATTCCATTTTTCAGAACCAGGTTCCGCCGTTTGCGACCACAACCGACCGGCTTCACCAAACCTGTGTTGTTCATTGGTGTAGTTATAGTCCAGTGGATAATCCTGAATAACCTTGTCAACAAACATGGCCTCCGGAAGCCCATACCAGTGTTCCATGGATGTCATCCCGGCGCGGGCCGAATCCAGAGCATTCCAGTTCGTCACATCCAGTTGCGCGTGGTGCATGGCAGAACCGAGACCCTGCTTGCCTGCTTCGTCCAGTGCTGCCCGCATAATATTGGCGGGCGCGCCAAAGAACTTGATTCCTTTTGCGCCTTTTTTAGCGATACCCCTTACCCATCGGCGGGTGTCCTCTTCCGTCAAAAAAGGTCCGGGTTCGCCTTGTCCAAACCCGACATACGGAACAATTCTGGGTGCGGCGATCTCATTTCTTTCGCTTCGTTTTTGATGGGACAAAACCCAATCCAGACCGTTGAAACTGCCGGGCTCACGAATCGTCGTAATACCGTGACCGAGCCAAAGCTTGGCCACATATTCAGCGGGAACCCCTTGGTCGTCGCCACCAAAGTGTGCGTGCACGTCAATGAAGCCCGGTAACAGGTAGTGCCCGTCAAGTTCCATGACCCGATCACCGGGCTGAACCGCGATGCGTTGTGAGTCAGGAACCGGCTTGAACAACCCCAGGCTGCGAATCCGGGTAATTCGATTACCCTCAATCAACACGTCCATAGGACCAACCGGGGGCGCGCCCTCACCGTTCACAATTGTCACGCCACGCAGCACAAGACGCTCAAACGGCCCCTCTCCACGCTGTCTATCAGGGATGTGTTCAGGCATTGCAAATGCACTATATGAAAATAAAAAGATTAAAAGTATGATTAAATTTTTCATTAAGACCTTGTATTTGCAGGTGGTAAGCGTATTCTGGTGTTCCAAGTGTAAAAGGGAAATGGATTTCCTGGAGGCTTAAAACATGGATGATTCTAACACTGCATACGCCAGACCTCTTAGTTGGGCTGACCCCGATGAGTTCTCTTCCAGTTCAGTAACAAACCTGCACCCAGGTCGACACACTGTACCAGAACCATTAACCGAAAAGCCGATACCAACCGATGCAAAGGCGCTTGATCGGTGGTTTTTAGAACAACGTGGCAGTAAGCGTGTTCCTAAACGGCTGGACGTAGCTAACGAACTTCTGGTCAGCAGTGGCGGCCCATTAAAAATGACCGGTAACATCACGCTCATCCACGAAGACGGCAGCGTGACGCACTCAAACAGCCTCAGTCTGTGTCGCTGCGGTGCTGCAAAAAACAAGCCCCTATGCGATGACCAGCATCTGGATATCGAGTTTTATGACAGTGGTGCTATTTCACGACTTTCAGACTGGATGCCAATCAACCGGCCTCAGACCATTACAGTGACCTGTGTAAAAAACGGCCCGCTTAAATTCCGCGGCTATCTGCGTATCCACAACAGCAGAGGCCAGGAATGCATCACCATGAACGGTGAGCTTTGCCGTTGTGGTAAATCCAGCAAGAAACCGTTTTGTGATAATAAAGGCGGCTGCTGCAGCGGATAAGAATTCTTAATCGCCGTAATAAATACAGCCCGCGTTGCAGGTTTCCTGAACAATGATCTTGCTTAAACCGTTGAGACCAGGCCTTAATTGCTGCCAAATCCACCGTGCAAGATTTTCACTGGTTGGGTTTTCAAGCCCTTCAATCTCATTTAAATAATGGTGGTCAAGCTGGTCATAGATCGGTTGGAAGATTTTTCGCAGGTCTGCGAAATCCATTACCCAGCCATTTGTCTCGCCGACAGGCCCTGAAACGTGTACTTCAATACGAAATGAATGCCCATGCAACCGCGCGCATTTGTGACCTGTGGGTACATTGGGTAAGTGGTGAGCTGCCTCTACCTGAAAAACTCTGAAAATGTCCATCATCGAATTGTGACGGTAGCCGACGCTTCGTGCAATGCCTGCGTATATCGTTTGAATCTGATTGTTGCCAAAATACGACACCACGACCAAACAGACGTCTTTTGCACTTGCGAAATGGGCCACCCTTAATGCTCAACACCACTAAAACCGCGAACTCATGCGGATTCATAACACCTTTCACAGGGCGGGTTGTATTTTCAGAAAAAAACCATGTGTTGCACATTTACAACAAGCCCTTTTGCCCCTGCAAAAACCCGCTGAAAAAGGCACATAAGGTTTTGTAATTGCTGTTTTTTCTGATAGCATGACCTTCCAATTGCATGCGCAACAAGGCTATACGCTGCCTGAATGAATATGAAAACTCGCTTTGTCTTATTGATGGTCGCTTCGTTATTCGCCGTTTGTGCGAATGCCGCGCCTATGGCATACAGCGTTAATTCTGATAGCCCGAACAGCACCGATGACAGCCTCTACCTGATTGACCTCGCGACAGGCACTAACACGCAAAGAGGCAAATTGTTTAACGGCATTGAGGTAGACGGATACCGCACGGATACAGAAGGCCTCGCATTCGATAAAAACGGCACCCTTTGGGGCCTCGATGACATATCCCGAACCCTGTTCCCCATTAATACGCTTAGCGGCTCGCTAAGCTTTGAAACCGAGGTCTCGTTACGCAATCCGCTTCATTTTCCCGAAGGCGGCAGCAACGACTTTGGCATGACCTTCAGTTGTGACGACACGTTATATGTCACATCACTGAGCGGGGATACCAATACGCTGTACAGCCTGGGCCTTGATGGCAGCAGCGAAACCATAGGCACTCTCGGCGTAAACATCAGCGCGCTGGCTGCCATCGGCAACCCAACCCGTCTGTACGGACTGGGTAACGGGCAACTCGAAAATGGCGACCCGGATGCCCCTAACCTATACCGCATCAGTCTTGATACAGGTGCCGCAGAAATAGTTGGACCACTGGGCAACTTCAGCTACAACGAAGCCGGGCTTGCTTTTGACAGTGATGGCAACTTGTGGGCAATCACCGACCGTCGCAAAATCGACAGTCAACCCAGTCAGATACTGAGTATCGATGTAGCAAGCGGCGCCGCCACACTGGTTAGCACAACAAGTGAAGTTGGCTTTGAAAGCCTTGCAATTGCACCACCCACTGCCTGCGTTGCAGCACCCCTTGAGGATGACGGGTACAGGCCCATCCCAACTCTCGGCTCTAACGGAATACTCCTCACGATATTCATTTTAATGTTTGCCGGAATGATAGTCCTGCGCAAACGCGTCCTCTGAGTATTGCTTCAATATCTGTTTTTAAAGCCAAATCATTCGGTTTGGGATAAACTGCTTACATTCAGAAAACACCGGAGCTAAAACATGATTGGTGGAATAAGCGTCACACAACTCCTGATCCTGCTGGTGATCGTCATGCTGGTTTTTGGCACCAAGCGTCTGCGCAACATCGGATCTGATCTCGGCAGCGCGGTAAAAGGCTTCCGCAAAGGCATCGAAGATGAGCCTGAAGACCAGGAGCCTGAGAAAATAAGCGCACAAGAAAAAACCACAGCAGACCCTCAAAACAAAAAGGAAAAAACGACGGCTGCCAGCCCGCCTGATCCAGACGTCTGATCCTGATGTTTGATGTTGGCTTCGCAGAACTGTTTCTTCTGGCCCTTATTGGCCTGCTGGTGCTCGGCCCCGAGCGTTTGCCGGGTGTAGCGCGCACCGTCGGTGGTTTTGTGCGCAAAGCACGGGCTAGCTGGAACGGATTGCGTAACACCATTGAAGCAGAGCTCGCAGAGGCCGATATCACAGCGCCTCTCAAGCAAACCAGCGAAGAGTTGAAGCAAATTGGCAAGAGCCTGACCGATGTGCCGGGCTTCAGTATGGAAGATCGCGCGCCCAACATCTCGAGCCGGGATACCACAACCGAAAACACACCAAAAACAGATACTGAGCAAAGCCCGCAAACCGGAAAAGATGAACATGCCTGAAGGTTTTGAGGCAGATGCAGAGTTAAGTTTTCTCGAGCACCTGGTCGAACTCCGCGGCCGCTTGCTCAAAGCGTGCTTGTCCATCGTGGTCGTTCTGATTGCTCTGCTGCCATTTTCAAGGCGGCTATACGAAACCCTGGCATCACCGCTTATGGCACAAATGCCTGAGGGCAGCAGCATGATTGCCATTGATGTTGCTTCACCGTTCCTCACACCGTTCAAACTGACCTTACTGGTCGCCGTTATGATTTCGATACCCGTCGTGCTATATCAGCTATGGGCTTTTGTCGCGCCGGCACTGTTCAAGCACGAAAAGAAATTGGCCCGGCCATTGCTGTTCTCTTCAGTACTTCTCTTTTATGCCGGCTGCGCATTTGCGTATTTTGTTGTCTTCCCGCTGGTATTCGGGTTTTTAACACGCGTTGCACCGGAAGGCGTGGCGGTCATGACTGACATCAGCAAATACCTCGATTTCGTCATGACGCTGTTTCTGGCGTTTGGAATTACCTTTGAAATACCCATTGCAACCATCATTCTGGTAGCCACCGGCGTCACAACCACTGAACAGCTGACAAACTGGCGGCCTTATATCATCGTTGGAGCTTTTGCGCTGGGCATGATCCTGACACCACCGGACGTGATATCACAAACCCTGCTGGCGCTTCCCATGTGGCTGCTCTTCGAGCTGGGTATTGTTTTTTCCAGGCTACTGATTCAGAAAAAGAAAACAGACATTGAAACCGATCAAGCTACGAGCTGATCAGGTGCCTTTTTAACACTTCCATCGACTGCGTCATCCATGCCGAAAATGTCCTTAAAGGCCAGGTACTGCGTACCAAATAGCAACAACTGAAACACCGGGCCAATCAGCAGCACCAGGGCACCCAGCCAAATGGACGCGGTTCCATCGTTGATGGCCGACATATAAAACGTTCCAAACATTAATATGATGGGCACCGCGAGCAATGCCAGCAGCGCGCCAATAACCAGTAAGGGCTGCCAATTGCGGCCAAGCGCCCTCAGACCCATGATCAGTGCACTGCCCAGGCCCTGCTTGTTGAACCAAATAAGCGGCACGGAAAAATACGTGATACTGCCGCTGACCGCAGCGCCAATTGCCATGGCAATGACAGCATTTTCCACAACCGCCGGGTCGACCAGTTGCAGCGCGTCAATATCACCCTGTTCTATGCGCTTTAGCAATTCGGGGTCAAGGTCGACCATCTGCCCTGCCAGCACCAGCGACATCACCAGTAACCCGAGCGCCATAACAATGGCTCCCAGCAACAATAACTGGCTAACGCTTTTTCCTGCCATAAACGGCATGAACAGGACCGCCAGCAACGGCTTCTCTCCCCGCTCAACGAGAAAAAAGGCCTGCAACAGTCCAGCGCTAAGCAAGGGTAAACATAAAATAACCACCAGACCCAGCGCGTTGGCCTGCGAGAAACTCAGGAGAAATTGAAATAAAAGGCTGATCAGTAACAACCGCAGAGGTTGTCTCTTGATCATAGCCCAGCTTCCGGTAACCCACGCGAGTCCGCGTGCCGCCGGCATCTTGCGAATCGGTTGGCTGGGTGAGTTACTCATGCGTTCGCGGGGGTCACATTGGCAAACTGGAGCGCGTCGCTGTCCCACGCATAAGCAGTTGCCAGTGCTTCAAGAACCTGTTCCGGCTCATCAATTACAGACCACATTTTCAAGTGATTACTACCCATAAAACATTCATCAACACTGTGATTCATAAACTTCAACAGGCCATCATAAAAACCATTGGTATTGACCAGAATGACCGGGCCTACCCAACGCCCGAGACGTTTCATGGTCAATGCCTCAAACAATTCTTCGTAGGTTCCCGAGCCGCCAGGCAGGGTCACAACGGCATGCGAATCTTCCAGCATCAATTGCTTGCGGACACGCATTTCTTTCACGATCTTCAGGCCAGTCAGGCCTCGATGCGTCAGCTCGAGGTCCTGTAAAAAGCCCGGAACCACACCATAGACCTTGCCGTCTTTACTCAGCGCGCCGTCAGCCATTGCGCCCATCAAGCCATTGCCGCCGGCACCATAAACGATAGATTTGCCGGCGTCGGCTAAAACTTCACCCAAACGCCGGGCGGCATCATAGTAGACGGGTTTCAGTGCCGCGCTTGATGAAGCGTACACGGTTACTGTTTTTATGTGATTTGAATCATGCAGGTTCTTTTTAGTCATTGTAATATTGTAAACCAGCGCAACGCTTATCTGGGGAGTATATTTGAACCAACCAACAAAAACGTCCTGGATCGCCCAGCCGCCGGTATCCATCGGAATTATCGGGGCCTGTGTCGCGATCTACCTCATGCAGAACATTTCTGCCCAACTCGCATTGTGGCCTTTATACAGCGGCTATTTTCAGCCCTGGCAGTTGGTGAGCTACGGCTTTTTACATGGCGGCTTCAATCACCTGTTCTTCAATATGTTCGCCCTCTGGATGTTTGGTCTGCCCGTGGAGAGAATCTGGGGCAGCCAGCGATTTGCCATGTATTACTTCGTCTGTGTGCTTGGCGCGGGGTTGATCCAGTTGCTGGTTCAGCACCTGAGCGGTGACATCTATCCCACCATAGGTGCTTCCGGCGCGGTTTTTGGATTGCTGTTAGCGTACGGCGTCATGTGGCCCGAAAACAAACTGATCCTGCTTTTCTTCCCATACCCCATCAAGGCCAAGTGGTTCGTGGTCATTTATGGGGGAATTGAATTGATTTTTGGAGTGACCGGCGCGATGCCGCAAGTCGCTCACTACGCACATCTCGGCGGTCTGTTTTTTGGTGCCGGATTATTGTGGTACTGGGGTTGGCGTCCCGGTATGACCTGGAATTAGCCCCCATGTGATCCACCTGAGCCAGGAGCAAACAACTATGAGTAAAGTTTATCCCGTTATCCCCGCAGCCAGGGAACGCACACACGTTGACCAACAGCGATATCAGGAAATGTACCGCCAGTCGACCGAGGACAATATCGGCTTCTGGTCGGAGCAAGCCCGGCGGATCAATTGGATAAAGCCTTTCAGCAAGGTAAAAGATATCTCCTGGGATCGCTCCGATGTTCACGTTCGGTGGTTTGAAGACGGGACGCTGAACGCTTGTTACAACTGTGTTGACCGCCACCTCGAGACCCGCGGTGAGCAAACCGCAATTATCTGGGAAGGCGATGACCCTGCCCGAGACCTGCATATCAGTTACAACGAACTGCACCAGCGTGTATGCGAGATGGCCAACGTACTCAAGGCCCTCGGCGCTCAACGCGGAGACCGTGTCACGCTTTATATGCCCATGATTCCGGAGGCCGCGGTCGCCATGCTGGCCTGCGCGCGTATCGGGGCTGTCCACTCAGTTGTGTTTGGTGGCTTTTCACCAGACGCGCTGGCCGGCCGCATCGTCGACTGCCAGTCAAACATTCTCATTACCGCTGATGAAGGTTTGCGCGGCGGCAAAGCTGTACCGCTGAAAAACAATGTTGACGCCGCTTGCGAGCGTGACGGTGTCATGGATGTACTCAAATCAGTATTGGTGATTCGTAATACCGGTCAGGAAGTTAACATGGAAGCCGGCCGTGATCACTGGCTGCACGAAGTCGGCGCGAGTGTACCGGAAGACTGCCCCTGTGAAGAAATGGGCGCGGAAGACCCTCTTTTCATTCTTTACACATCGGGTTCAACCGGGCAACCAAAGGGGGTATTGCACACCACCGGCGGCTATATGGTCTACGCGTCATTTACACACGAACTGGTTTTTGACTACCAGGACGGTGACATTTACTGGTGTACCGCGGATGTCGGCTGGGTAACAGGCCACAGTTATATTGTTTACGGCCCGTTGGCCAATGGCGCTACCACTCTGATGTTTGAAGGCGTTCCCAACTACCCCGACACCAGTCGTTTCTGGCAAGTGTGTGACAAACATCAGGTCAATATCTGTTACACGGCACCCACAGCCATACGTGCATTAATGCGTGACGGTGATGAACCGGTAAAACGCACCTCAAGAAAATCACTGCGACTGCTTGGCACTGTTGGCGAGCCCATCAACCCTGAAGCGTGGGAATGGTATTTTCATGTTGTCGGCGAAGACCGTTGCCCCATAGTAGATACGTGGTGGCAGACGGAAACCGGCGGCATTCTGATCAGTCCATTGCCAGGCGCGACCCCGATGAAGCCAGGCTCGGCCACCTTCCCATTGCCGGGAATCCAGGTGGCCATTGTTGATGGCGAAGGCAATGAGCTGGACGGCGCGGCAGAAGGTCAGTTGGTCATCACCGATAGTTGGCCCGGCCAGATGCGCACAGTTTATGGTGATCACCAACGGTTTATAGATACCTACTTCTCAACGTTTGAAGGCCGCTATTTTACCGGTGACGGCTGCAAGCGCGATGAAGACGGGTACTACTGGATTACCGGGCGGGTTGATGATGTGCTCAATATTTCCGGACACCGTATGGGTACTGCTGAAGTCGAAAGCGCACTGGTTTCACACCCATTGGTTGCAGAGTCAGCGGTTGTGGGCTACCCGCACGACATTAAAGGCCAGGGAATTTATGTGTACGTTACCCTCATTGCGGACGCTACACCCAGCGAAGCGTTACGGACTGAATTACGCAATTGGGTACGCAAGGAAATCGGCCCCATCGCAACGCCCGACCTGATTCAGTGGGCCCCGGGTCTGCCCAAAACCCGGTCAGGCAAAATCATGCGGCGCATTCTGCGCAAAATTGCCGAAAATGACTACTCAAACCTGGGTGACACATCCACCCTGGCAGAACCGGAGGTAGTGACCAGCCTCATTGACAGTCGCATGAATCGCTAGGTAACCCATCTAAACCCGTGCACAGAAAACACTGTGCGCGGGTTTTTTCGTTACAACCCGCTATGCTCCAAAGGCCTTTCCCGGTGCATCAATATCCACTCTGCGTCTTCTTCCAGGGCCGCATTGCCGAGCGCTCTCAATACCCTGCGTTTGAAATTTATATCCCCTGGGCCATCCAGCAAGCGCCTTGCGTTGGTCAAAATGCCGTGCATAAAACGGTACTGTTTAATCAATTCCTTTTCGGCCTTTTTATGCGAATACGCATCACGGACACCTGCTATCAGGGGCAGAAGACCCATCAGAATAAGTAAATAATGGCGTTGATTGTCAGGCATTTCTGCGCCCACAACCGCCAACACGAATGCAATTAAAACGCCTGTCCAAAGCGCCGTTTTCGCCAAATACGTCGTGCGCTTAAATCGACGTGCTTTCTCCAACTCCTTACGCCGGTAATAGGCCAGCTGACCTTTGTCAGTTGATTCATCACCAACCCATTTCTCAATCACCCAATCGACCCACTCTTCTCTTGGGTCGTTATCACGGCTTCTTGAAAGACTGACGTTACGCATGACATGTCGTATCCACCCTAGATCCACATCCTGCTTCTGCAGAAAATTGTCATAAGCGAACTCTGCTGACTGCACGTCAATTACACCTGCCAGACTCCAGTAAAACTGCACTCTCAAACCTTCCGCAAGCGCCCTGTAATCGAGATGTTTACGATGCCATTGTCGATTTTCGCCAATTCTGAAAATGACAAACCCGCACATAAAAGCCAGCAAAAAAAGATTGACCAAAAAATCAAGCCCGTCAAATTCCGAGTAGACGATGAAGATCAGGCCAACCAGAACGGCAATACTATGTATGGATATGAGACCGAAAGATATTCTCTTTTGAAAGTGGATCGCCAGCCAGTCCGCTATCCGGTGCTGCTCACTGATCTTTTTCGTACCAACCGGAAGTTCAAGGTCCAGCGCATCCTCAAGAAGATCAGCCCCGCCTGCCTCTATCTCGGCCTGATATTTTTTCCTGTCACGCCCAAAATCCTGGAGACGGTGCAACATCACATCGTACTCCAAAGGCATGCGGGAACCGGACTCGATTCCAAAGTGCGCCGTGACCCATGCTGTCTTTAAGGGTTGTACATCCGCATTTGGTTGACCACCGGGGCGGTCTCTTGAGCACACAATATGAAAAGCCAGATCATTTTCGTTATCCGCCAGTAAGTTGGGTGAGTCCTCGGCGACCGAATATCCCGGCATAACTGCCGTCAAGTGGTAATTCAGAACACTGGAAGTACCACCGATGGATGCTGACGGTTTACCGTCCCAAAGCGCCAACAACACCTGGCTATGGTCGGAAATGAAAATTCCCAACTGAGCGTACTGACGCTCGTGGTCGGTAGTTGCGGCTGCCATGCCATTGGGGGGTGTCAGGGTTTGCAGGTGAATAACCCGGGCAGTTTTAAGCGTGGCCCTGAATGCTTCCACCGCTTCAGGCGAAGAAAAGTCCTGCTCATACTCGGCCTGAGGCATTGGCAAGGGCACAATCAATTCAATGCCCAGGTCGATAGCAACATCAGCAACCAGTCGATCACTCCCTTCGGCAAGTGGAGAAATCAACTGCAAAGCAAGGTCAGGGAAATCACTTTTGAGTTGCAGGAAAAAGTCACGCACTTTTTCCCGCAATACAGGGACCTCTGCAGCAACCAGATCACGATGGCCTGTAACACCAATCGTCAGGTGCATGGCGCCACGTTTCTGACCGGGCCGACGAATATTGTCTCAGACATTATCAGCTCGGATCACCTTCATTGATAATCCGTGGGTCAGCCATAATTGAGGTGCCAAGATCGACATCACCATTCATGCACCTGGCAACGACCTTGTACCAAATATAATAGCCCTGCCTTGATTTATTCTGGTTGGTTATTTTGACCGAGCCACCACCAGACGTGGTTATTTTTTTAGGCGAAAGAAGACCAGTGCCTGCATCCGCAACATCGAAATCAACCTGGACTTCACTGTCAAGACCTCCCATTTCTGCAAGTGACGTCGGGGCAATCGGGTTGTCTTTCCCGCCCAGATAAACTTCGCGCAATTTCCAGATGCCTTCACCGGCTACTCCGCAAGCAGTCTCCGATTCCAGGTTAAATGTAATATGCGCGGTCCTGTAAAACGCCTTGTCTTTGACAAACATGCAACCCTTTACAGGTGGTGGGTTTAGCGACCTGGAACATTGTTGGTCCCCGGATTGATCATTGCTGATCGCCAGTTCTGTACCGTCCGGAGTCACTTCCATTTCTACGCTAAAATTAGCCGCCTGCGCGATGGTGGCAGAAAAGGCCAACCCTATTAAAACCCCACTTAAAAGCCACTTTTTTCTATTGGTTATTTGATTTTTCATTGGTATTTCTTCCGTTTTTAGATTGGATAAAAGTTAAACCTCCAACACTGAGAGTGTCATCCGGCATTCTCATCGCACAGCGAGTTTTCCTTGCATATTTGTATGAAAGAGTCCTCATAGTAGCCGGCATTTAATAAGTAAGAGGTCAATGCGCGTTCTTTCTTGGTATCACCAAACATGATGGCCCTCCTAACCGCCATGCTCGCATCACTACATGCGCGGACACGACCACTAGTAATATTGTATTGGGGTAGCATCGAAAGAATATCCGGAGGCGGCAATTCATGGTTCGCCTGCCAGAACTGAAAAGCAGCCTGCGTAAACAGGTTGCCATTCTCCCTGCCTTTAGGGTGCTGCCGGAACAGGTTGGCAGCATTAGCCATGGTCTCTCTAGCCGCATCACGAACCGCTTCCGGCCCATCCATTTGCATGGCGAACCAGTCGCGAGTCAATTGGTAACCCACATAATTTTGTGCCACCCGCTGGTCTGTAGCATCACTAGTCTGCAACAAACTCTGCCATTTTGGTGCCAACGAAGCCAAAACGGCGGAAGCCTGGGCAGTATCACCCTGCAACGCGTTCATCCTGGCAATGTTTTGCTGGCGGTCGAGTATTTGCCGCATCTTGTTTTGGTCACCGGGAGAACCGCGCAAAACACCTTCCAGTAGTGCTAACGAGCGCTTGACATTAAGCAATGCCTCCGCAACTTTCCCCATCTGTAACTGAACATTTGAGTAGCCACTCAACGCAAAGGCCAAACGCTCAATTTTATCGGTATCATCAGGGTCCTCGGCAAGAATTGCCTGCTCTAGCTCGACACCTTTGAACCGCGATTGCAGAGCACCCTCAAGGTCACACACACCACGTTGGGCATCGGCAAGAAAAGCCTGCGATTGTCCGAGTTCGGACTGGTAATAGTCGTTTTTCGGGTCCAGCACCAAGGCAATCTGATTGTACTCCAGCGCAGATTGCATAAACTGCAAAGTTCGCTCCGGATTACTGATATCACGTTTCGTCTGGAGGGCGCCGAGATTGTTCAACGCAAAAGCCATTTCCAGAACCCATTCAGCATTTTTTGGTTGCAATATAATCAACTGGCGGGTGATTTCAGCATAGGCCATAAACGACTCTTCAGCCGCGCCAATTTCACCCCGGCTCATAAAGACCTGACCTATATAAAACTCGGCTTGACCCAGCTCAAAGAAAGCCGTCTGGTCACTGCGATCACGCCTGTAGCTTTCCGCCAACAACGCCCAGGACTCCCGGTAGCGATTCAGCGCATCCTGCAAAGCGCCGCTCTGATAAAGCTCATTACCCTGTACACGTAGTTTCATTGCTGATTGGTATAAAGCGCTATCTCCTGTTTCTGCTTTATCAATTAGCCTGTCGAGGGATTGTTGGTCCCACAACTTCAGCTTGTTGAGCTCTTCAGGGTTTTCGGTGACATTTAACATCGTGCGTAATTCACTCAGCTTGTACGCCACCAATGACTCCCCCGAGTCGCGACGTTGCTGAGCTGAAATTCGGGCTGTAATGGCAGAGATTAAAATTGCAGATATCAGGACTCCCGCCACGGCCGCCAGCGCCCAGACTTTCTGTCTTTTCTGGAGGTCCCTGCGCCGCAACTGATCAAGTGGCAAGCCAAGCATGCCCGAAACGAGCTTTAGCTTGGACAGACGTTTGCCATCAGCCCATTTTCGAACATCCGCGGCAAGCGGTTCAACCTGACCAATCTCGGCCAACGCCCGTGGGAAACAGGTTGATTCTTTCCCCACACTTGGGGGATCACCATCAACAATCACACAAAATATTCGTTCCGGACGTCCCAAACCGGCAAATTGGCGAATTTCCTCATTTACCCAGTGTGATGCGGCAGCCGCGGGCGAACACACAACGATCATGTTTTCAGAATCAGCAAGCGCCTGGCTTACTATGCCACCCAGGTCGGACGAAGATGACAGGTCATCACGATCACGGAAAACCGGCCTGATTCTTGACGGTATCTCGCCCGCACCGTGCTGTGACCCAATGAGCTTACGGGGCACACGGTATGACTCTAGCGCCCGGTGCAGCCAAGACGCCCACCGCTCATCGCGATGACTGTAGCTGATGTAAGCTTTGAACCTGTACTGATTATTCAATGGGTCGTGCTTCTCCTATATTCTTCGCAAAAACAAGACCCTGGACACACCAAATCGGGACGTCTCATCACTCACAATAAAGAAGGAGCGCCTTCATTAATCACGCGCGGATCAGTGTTAATCGGATCTTTGTCCGGGTCACACGATTCCGCAGTGATCAGATAGTACACCTCGCCGCTTTTGGTGTTTGTGTCCTTAATGGTGTGCGATGTAACTTCCTGACCCGGGGTTTTTTCCCAGACAACTCCGGTAAGGGCATTTGCACCAAAGTTTTCCACAATCCATGTGTTAACGGGCTTGCCAAAACCGCCCTCAATATTGGCCAGTTCAATTTTTGAAAGAATCCAGCTATTGGGGTGGTCGGAACAAGGTAGCTGCTGTGCCATTTGGAACTTGAAAGTAATTTCGCCGGAATTGGCCGATGGAACCCGCATACAGCCATTTTCATTTTTATTGCAGCCTTTGTCAGGCGTCACAATATTAAGCTTTTGGTCGCCTTTGACGACAAACTCTATTTCATACGTTTTTACCGGCTTGTGCGATACGCCATCATGCCCTATCGGCGGTGTTTTACATGCCACCACCAGCGCGCCAACTGCAAAGAATAAAAATACATGTTTAATATTCATGATTCACTCCTCTTGCGTAGAAACTCTTCAGGAACTCCCTCCGCTTGAAACACATTAAATGGCACACGCTCAAGCGACACCATCAGCCTATAAACAAACTGATAAGGTCCCGCGCAAGCCATGTGTCAAACTCAATTGACCTATGCCATCTCCCCTAAGCATAGTTGCTCTTTGTTTGGTTTGCTTGAAATCGAATGATGGCATCGTATTTGTACCCCTCTCGCGGGTCAGTTGCAGATATACTCCGCTTTTGTGACGTGTGTATAAATCAAAGGAATAGTTTCATGAAATGCTCTGTTGTTCGCTCCAGCCTGAAAGACTTTACCTACATCTACCTGCTTGAAGGTCACGACTTTGAAGACCTGCCCATTTCATTAAGAAAAGTCTTTGGTGAACCTGAGTTCGTCATGCACCTGGAGCTTTCACCAGAACGCAAACTGGCCTACGAGGATGTTAACCAGGTCATGCAAAGCCTGACTGAAAATGGATATCACCTACAAATGCCACCGCAGGAAGATACCACGGGGTTACTTCAACTGCCTGACAAAGAGGAAAAACTGTTATGAAAGACAAAACACTGATTGGTGTGATGTTCGGTATTTTGGTCGGCATGGTACTAGCGCAAAGCGGCACTCTCTCAGCTCAACCTGCACAGGCGTCAACCTGTCAGGAATCAAAAACCGTCTTTCGGGATGTCTCGCGCTTTGGCCGTAAAAATAACGCGGCCAAAAACATGAGCGAAAAACACGAAGAATTCACCAGTGCGGGATGGCGGTTTGTGGATATGGAGACCTATATCGAAAACAGTGACCTGGAGGGGTTTTTCCTCACATACAGCCGAGATATAGCCTGCGACTAAACGGCAGAGGTAATTTTGTAAAAAGCCGACTTCTTGCACGGCTTTTTACCATTTAATCACGGGTCGTGGCGACGCTCACGCTAGCGACACCAACCGCTTTGGCGGCATCCAGTATGGTAACAAGCGCGTCTGTTTCAGCATCCGGGTGAGCCGCGATAATCAATGGCGAATCGGGTTTTTCAGCCTTTTCACGTTCCATATTGGCTTCAACAGCCTTACGCTCCAGCACACGCCCCTTCATGGTGATATTGCTGTTGGCATCTATCCTGATGACAATAGGGCCCTTGCTCTTCTTGATTTCTTTAGGCGGCGCATTGGATGGTCGCGACACTTCAAGACCCCTCTCCTTTACAAACGAGGTGGTGACAATGAAGAAGATAAGCATAATAAAGACGATATCCAACATTGGGGTAATGTTGATCTCCGCCTCATCGTTCGCCCGTTTTTTTCTGCGCATTAAATAAGCCTTTGTTAACGCCTGTTTTGACCGGCTTTACAAACCGGGAGTACAAGTTACTAAACCTGGTGAGTTATGGCCACTATTCCAAGCAATCCACTGTCACCAGATGTGTCTCAACAGCGAATTACTCTTCCTTGTAATCCTCTTCTAAAATTCCTTTTTCTTTTAGCGTTTTTACAAGCTTTTCTACTCTTACAAACGCCACTAAACCCATTAGACCAAAAACAAATGCCGCCGCTTCCATGATGTTTTTCTCCTGATTGACTACTACAGGCTGGACCACCGTCACTGTTTAAGTTTGAACAGTGATTTACTCTTCCTGGTAATTATCCTCGAGAATACCTTTTTCTTTTAGCGTTGTTATTGGTTTTTGCATTTTGCCTAAACACATCATTCCAAATATTAAACCCATTGCCCCTAACGACACTCCCAACACTTCCATACCCCCCCTTGAATCACTTTTCAGAATTACTCCACAGTAACCGATTTTGCCAGATTCCGAGGCTGATCCACATCGGTTCCTCGCTGCAAAGCCACATGATAAGCCAGCAGTTGCAACGGGATGGTCATCACGACCGGGGCCAACAATGGTCCGCCGGTATCCAGACCAATAACGCGCCCATGCCGTTGCTGAAAGCTTGACACAACTTTTGAATCCGCAATGACGTATAGCTCGCCACCTCGCGCGCTGACTTCTTCGATATTGCTAATCAGCTTTTCCAGCAACTTGTTATTAGGCGCCACTGCAAACACTGGCATATCCGCGTCCACCAGCGCCAACGGACCATGTTTTAACTCGCCTGCTGCGTAGGCTTCCGCATGGATATAAGAAATTTCCTTGAGCTTGAGGGCCCCTTCCATCGCTATCGGGTAGTGACTGCCCCGACCCAGGAACAAAGCATGGTTTTTCTGTGTGAATGCCGCCGAAAGCGCCCGAAATTCTTCATCAAGACTCAATGCTTCGTTGAGTAACTCCGGCAAACGCGCCAGATCGGATACGTAACCGGCGTACACATCCTTATCGATACCATTCAGGCGCGCGAGCTCCAGAACAAGCAACTGTAGAGCAACCAACTGGGTGGTAAAGGCCTTGGTGGACGCAACACCGATCTCAGGGCCGGCACGCGTCATCAACACCAAATCGGCAGCCCGCACTATCGAGCTTTCGGCAACATTACAAATTGCCAGCGTGGCAATATAGCCGGCTTTTTTTGCGTGCTGCAAAGCAGCCAGCGTATCTGCTGTTTCACCCGATTGCGATATGGCGATAAACAGGGTGTTTTCCGGCACGACCGGCTTGCGGTAACGATACTCACTGGCGATCTCAGCATGACAGGGAATGCGCGCCAACTGCTCCAGTTGGTAATGCGCCACGAGACCGGCATGATAACTGGTACCACAGGCAACAATGTGCACCTGTTTGACCTGTTTCAGCTGGTCTTCAGCACCAACACCAAAAATATTGGGTAATACGCTCGTCGCGCTGAGCCGCCCCTCAAGGGTTTCCGCGACTGCTTGCGGCTGCTCAAATATTTCCTTGAGCATATAGTGGGGGTAGTCGCCTCGCTGAACCGAGTCTGCGCGCGTATCGACTTGCTTGACCGGCCTCACAGCCGTGTCGTTGTTAGTGTCAACAATCTCATACCCGTCTGCGCTCAGGCGAACCACATCACCTTCCTGCAAAAATACAAATTTGTCCGTTTCTCCCAACAAAGGATAAACGTCAGAGGCTAAAAAGTGCTCGTCATGACCCACACCCAAAACCAACGGACTTCCCTGGCGGGCACCAACGACCACACCCGGCTCTGCGGCACTAACAACCGCTATGGCGAATGCGCCGCGCAGGCGTCCGACGGCTTGTCTGACCGCTGAAAACAAATCCACACCGGAGCTCATGAACCGCGCAATCAGGTGCACCATTACCTCGGTGTCGGTATCAGAGGTGAACTCGTAACCTGCCGCCTGTAACTCCCGACGCAATTCTTCGTGGTTTTCAATAATACCGTTATGTACCAGCGCAAGCTGATCACCGGAGATATGAGGGTGGGCATTTGTCGTATTGGGCACACCGTGGGTCGCCCAGCGTGTATGGGAAATACCGCAGTGCCCGTCAACCGGCGATGTCTGCAACAGCGCTTCAAGGTCTTTGACCTTGCCGGCCGCGCGAAGACGTATCAGATGACTGCCCTGTTGTATGGCAATACCCGCGGAATCATAGCCGCGATATTCAAGCGTGTGCAGGCCCGCAATCAGAATATCCCTGATATTACGCCTGGCAGAAGCGGCAACTATTCCACACATATATTGGAGTCCTATTTCTTTACCGGCCGTTTCCAGCCACGAATCGTAACCTGCCGCGCCCTGCTGATGGTCAGCTGTCCGCCAGGAGCATCTTTGGTCACCGTGCTGCCGGCACCAATGTCCGCGCCTTCACCAATGGTGACCGGCGCAATCAACTGCGTATCAGAACCAATAAAGACATCATCTTCGATAATTGTACGGTGCTTGTTCACGCCATCGTAATTACAGGTAATGGTGCCCGCGCCGATATTGACCCGCTCGCCAATACTGCTGTCACCCAGATAGCTCAGGTGACTGGCTTTGCTGTTTTTACCCAGCGACGTATTTTTGATCTCGACAAAATTGCCCACCTTGCTACCTTGCGCAAGCTCAGTGCCCGGACGTACGCGCGCAAACGGTCCGATATCGCAGGCGCCAAGGGTGCGCATCCCCTCCAGTACACTGTAAGCATGCACTTTGGTGCCCGCTGCCAACTGACAGTTTTTCAACACACAGCCCGGACCGATCTGTACACCATCACCCAGGCTGATATCGCCCTCAAGTATGACATTCACATCGATATACACATCGCTGCCTGCCTCTACTTTGCCGCGGATATCGATCCGGTTCGGGTCGGCCAGTTGAACGCCTGCCTGCATCAATTCGGTGGATTTTTTCATGCGATAACGCCGCTCCAGTTCGGCCAGTTGAACCCGGTCATTAGCCCCTTCCAGGTCGGCGGCAACCGGGGCAACAACAGCAATGCCCTGAATGCCCTTTTGATATGCAATTGCAAAAACATCGGTCAGATAATACTCGTTTTGAGAATTTTCGCTCACCATGTTTTCAAGACAATCCATCAGCACCGGGCGCGACCCCATGATGATGCCGGAATTAACCTCGGTAATGGCTTTTTCTTCGGGACTGGCGTCTCGCTCCTCAACAATTCCCGTCACGCTACCCGCTTCATCACGAATAATGCGGCCGTAGCCTGTGGGGTCGGCAACACGCATGGTAAGCACCTTCAGCCCGGTCGATGGCGCGTCGATCAATGTTTGCAGGACAGTGGCTTCAAGCAAAGGTATGTCGCCATATAAGACGAGCACATCGGCGTCATCCGGAATACCCGGCATGGCCTGCTGTACCGCATGGCCGGTACCCCGTTGTTCTGCCTGCTGCGCCCAGGTAACAGCAAAAGCCGCGCAGGCACCCTGCACTTCCGGCGCCTGCGGGTTGAAGACCACATGTATTCCACCTGGCTGTAGCTGCGTGGCTGTATCCAGTACATGCATAATCATCGGACGACCGCCGACGGTTTGTAACACTTTAGGCACCCGCGATTTCATACGGGTCCCTGCACCGGCAGCTAGTATTATGATATGAAGGGGTTTGTGCATAGTTTCTTGTCGTTACTCTGAGCAGTAATTATACCGGTAACGCCATGTCGTCTCTATGCAAAGAAACGGGCCAGGTTGTGTTTATCCTGAGGCATGCTCTGCGGCAATTATTTTTTCGAGTTTTGAGGGTTATCAATGCGATCAATGTTAACCGGTATGTTTTTACTGCTGTTGTCTGCCAATACTGCCGCCAACGATGTACATCGTTGGACGGCCAATAACGGACAACTGGTCATGGAAGACATACCTGCAATTCCGGCCTCGCTGCCGCAAACGCTGAGCCGTTATCAAAACATTCGCTCTGCCAGGTTTGCCGGTTGGTCCGAAGACAGCCGGCATATTTTTATCAAAACCCGCTTTGGTCTCGTTAAGCAGTTACACCGCGTTGACGTACCAGGCGGTGCCCGCTACCAGTTAACTTACGGCCGCGAGCCTATAGGTGAGGTTGTCGGGCAACCGAATAACCACCAACTGGCATTTACGCGTGACAAAGGTGGTGATGAGTTTGATCAGGTCTTTCTGCTTGACTCTGAAAATGGTATGACCCGCATGCTGTCAGATGGATCGGCGCTGAATAATCGCATGGCCTGGGATCGACAAGGCCGGCACCTGGCATACCGCTCCACGCGTCGAAATGGCCGATCCAATGACATCTGGATCCAAAATGTCGAATCAACGGACAACGCCACATTACTGCACAAGGCAGATGACGGCGCCTTGTGGAAACCGGTTGATTTCAGCCGTGATGGCCAAAAAGTACTGATACAGCAGTTCATCAGTGTGGCTGACTCCAGAATTTATGTAAAAGACATGAACACCGGCGCCCTGCGGCTATTGGCGGGTAATGCCGAAAACCCGGCCAGCAATATTGCCGCCGGGTTTGACCGTACGGACAATTATGTCCTGTTCGTTACCAACCAGCGTAACGACGAAGCCGAGCTTGCCAGCATCAACCTCAACGGGCCTGCCGACATCACCTTCGTATCGAGCCGGGGTGGTTGGGATATCAGCCGCTTTACATTAAGTCCGGATCGCAAACGCGGTGTTTTTATTTCCAACGAGGGCGGCGTTAGCCGCTTGTATCTGCTTGACCCCGAGCGCATGACTTACAAGCTTGTGGACAGCATTCCACTGGGTCTTCTAAGTGATCTGGTTTTCAGCCCGGATAGTAAAAAGCTTGGCATGACACTCAATTCTGCCAGTAGTCCAAACGATGCCTTTGTGCTTGATCTCGGCCGCAAGCCATTGACCTATAAAAAACTGACCCGCTGGACTTACAGCGAAGTTGGCGGACTCGATACGCGCAAGTTCTCTATGCCCGTAGCCGTGAACTTTCCCTCCCCGGTCGACGATCAGAGAGGCGTGATCCCTATTCCCGCCTTTGTCTACCTGCCTCCCGGCGATGGCCCGTTCCCGGTTATCATTCACGTTCACGGCGGCCCTGAAAATCAATTTCGTCCTCACTTCAACAGCGACTTTCAATTGTGGATTGACCAGCTGGGCGCGGCCGTTATTGCGCCAAACATTCGCGGCTCTCTTGGCTATGGTCCTGAGTACATCACCCTGGATAACGGCTATCAACGAGAATCCGCCGTACAGGATATTGGTGCTTTACTTGACTGGATTGCACAACAACCATTGCTCGATGAGAACCGGGTGGCAGTTATCGGAGCAAGTTACGGCGGGTATATCGCGTTGGCATCGGCGGTTCACTTCAGCGACAGGCTTCGAGCCTCTGTAGACCGTCTCGGCATCAGCAACTTTGTGACATTTCTGGAAAACACACAGGATTACCGCCGCGAATTACGGCGCGCTGAATATGGCGATGAGCGTGACCCGGAAATGCGGGCTTTTTTAGAACGTATCAGCCCTTTGAATAACACAGATAAAATTAAAATTCCGCTATTTGTGCAACAGGGTCAAAACGACCCGATTGTGCCGATGTCCGAATCAGAACAGATGGTCACAGCGCTGCGGGAGCAAGGACAAACCGTGTGGTATATGAACGCCATGAATGAGGGACACGGCTTTCACAAGAAAGAAAACAGTGACCTGTATCAACAGGTCACTTTTCTGTTTCTAAAAAAATTCTTGTTAGGCGAGAACTGACTTTTACTGACTGGCTTTGTACAAACGCACAGCTTCATTAAACATGTCAGCTACGCGTTTCTCCATGTCTACCGAGTAGTTATGCGCGTTGGTTATAGCAAGCTGGTTTCCAGTGGTCAGTTCGTCACTGTCGGCGTACTGGTTGACGCAGCTACGATAAACTTCCATCTCAGCCTGAAAGCTTTTGACGTTTTTTTGCGCTTTCAACAAATCCTCTTTCACGGCAGGCTCAGGAATAGGCGCGGGCGCTGATGGCAGATTACACTGCTGCGCTTCCAGAGGCAGTACTATCCGGCTGCCATCTTCCATCATTTCCTGGGCTGCTACAGTCATTGAAACAGCCAATGCCAAACTTGCAAAAACTACTCTTTTCATCATCTCACCTGTTTTGAATAAATTTCCGGTTGAAAGCAGCCGCTTGATTCAGATTAAAGCTTCACCATCGCGACCAAATCGTTCTTCTTCCTAAAACCAGGCATTCCTGCCTGATGGCGTATGATATAGCGCATCACCACTGATTTTCCATCCTTCTGGGTAGAAAAGTCGACCTCGTGACCTTCTTAGCGTTTTTAATCAAACGTTGTAATGGCATGGCCCATACAGTCAAATGCTTTTAAATCGACCGTTGCCGCGGGGCGTTTTCAGGCGACCAGCAACGCAGCACCAGCCGTTGCGTTTCAAGCCGGTACGCCATTTGCACTGCCGTAGCTTGCGTTGTTTTTAGAGCCACCGTCTTACCTTGGATTTATATTGCAGATAATGCAGACCAAAAGCCGCTTCCAAAAACCGCTCTTCACCCTGAACAAAATGATTGCGAATGACCAGAATAAACAACGGCACAGGCAATAAAGCACCGACACTGCCCAACAAAAAACCCACACCAAGCAACATCATGAACATACCCATGTACATCGGATTACGGGTGTACCGATAAAACCCGGCAGTGACCAGTGTGGTCGCTTTCTCAAAGGGTTCAATGCCCGTTTCCGCCAGCCTGAACATACCAGCAGAAATCGCCGCCATGATAATTCCCAAAAACACCGGAATAATCGCAAGATAAGCCATCGGCGGGGCCGTAAGTTGGTAAAAAGGAGAATAATGGTGCATGAGCCACATCAGGGCCAGTGTTATCGCCAGGTATACCGGCGGTATGATTTTGCGCTTTTGTTCCATTCGGCTCAGGACACGCTCGTTTCTAACCGGCGCTATTTAGCGCCTTGTTACCATGATTGTGGCCGTACTTCCGAGCAACCGCCAGGCAGCGTTATGTGGTCCAACCCTTGGACTTCGCCTGTTTGGCAAGCACCACCTGGTAAACCGCCAATACAGTCACCATCAAGGGCATGATTACGCTAGTGGCTTCAGCCGCCTCAAATGCGTTGGACATGAAGAATGCATAAAACATATGCACCAACACGCCCGCCAGCGACAACTCCAGAAAAAGCCCGGCGAGGTTTTTCCGTAACAGCAACAGCAAGCACCCCAGGGCACCGCCGTTGACGCCGATCGCGAATGCCGCAGTCACCCACGCGGGGGTGTTTTCGAGCACCTGCCGCTGTGCCTCGGGCAAGGCCTGAATAGCTTCAGGGGTCATCGTAACTTGCATGAGATAAGCCATGACTCCCATCAGGTTCCACCCCAACAACAATGCCGACAGCACCATGAACCACATCGGACCCTTGCTTTTCATTATTTCAGACATGCTTGCCTCCGCACGACCCGTCACTGTGTTTGGCCGCTTTGAATAACGTAATTAAATAAACGCCAACCACCCCATGGGGGATTTAGTGGCGGCCACGGCCAGAATATATGTGAATGTCGTCATGCCAAGTAACCAGGCAACCAGACGTATTCCTTTGGTACGGCCCAGGCGCAACGCGACCAAACCGAAGCCAATGTACACCACCAAAGCAATAATTTTCGCCACCCACCAATCTGAGGGTCCAGGCCAGCGCACCGCAAGAATAATCGCACTGACCAGCATCAGAGTATCGATAACCTGTGGGCTGATTTTTACCCAACGCTGCTTTAAAAGGGTCGAGTCCCTCAGCATCCAAATGCCGCGAATAAAAAACCCCGCAAAAGACAGCAGGGCACACACGACATGGATAGTTTTGATCGCTTCCATAAATCAATTTGCCTTTTTGTTAACGTGTTAGCTATTTGAGGAGATTGATTCTGACAAGCATTCCGCCTCGGGTAAAGCCCAATCGAATAATCTAGACCCCGATCACTTCATTTCTCATACTGTAAAAAATAAACAAAACCTCTTCCTGCTCCCTTTGTCCGATACCGTTCATTTGCAAAGCGCTCAACGCGTCATCACAAACCGCCATAAACTCCTCATGGCTGATATTCATATGCTTGTGCGTTGCGACCATATCCCCGCCTTCATAGACGTTTGGCCCACCCGTGCCGGAAATGAAAAATGTAGCGGCGCCATTTTTGAGTTTGTCCGGGTCAGCCGCTTTGAATCTGGTAGCTATCGCGGGGTTTTTCAGGTGGCAATCCACAACATCATTTGCAATGTTTTTAATACCTTCGGTACCGCCCAGCCGCTCGTAAAGAGATTGTGTCATTTGAGATTTCTCCAAGTTTTGTTTTTAATGAGACTTACTCATTAAACATAGCAGAAATCAGAACATTTACAATTTAGCGGCGGTTCACGCCTTCCTGACCACCTCACAAACCTCCACACTAAATGATTGGTACCACTGTTGCCTGCCCTTTTCGCGGGCCGTCACATGCTCAGGACATTCTTTCCAATCGCGAATTTGCTGCAGGGTGTCCCAGTATGAGATTGAAACTTCCTGGTCACCCTCCGTCAGCGAGAAAAAATCCCGGCAGCCATACTTTTGGAATGCCAGCTCTTTTAGGTGTTCAGCCGTACGGACATACTCATCGTCCAAACTTGCCACCCGGGCCCTGAATATCACAGCAAACATATCGTCCTTCACTAATAAGGTAAAAACTACCCGGATTTCTTCACAAACTCTGTGAGAATCACAATTTGCTGACCATTGACCCGCCCTTCAATATGCTCCGGATTATCAGCAACCAATGAAATGTTACGCACCGCCGTGCCGCGCTTGGCTGTAAAACCTGCCCCTTTTACATTTAAATCCTTGGTCAGAGTTACAGAGTCACCTGCCGCAAGCGCAGTACCGTTACAATCTTTATGTGCGGGCCCCACCGCGGCACTTTGCCCCTCACCTGTCGCCTGTGCCCAGACCAGCGTCTCATCATCCAGGTACAGCATGTCGAGCAAATCGCGGGGCCAGCCTTCCGCGCTCAGCCGTGACAGCATGCGCCAGGCCATCACCTGCACCGCCGGCAACTGGCTCCACATACTGTCGTTTAGACAACGCCAGTGGTTGGGGTCCATGTTGTCCGGGTCTTCAACTTGCTCCTTACAGGTCGCACAAAGCAATACGCACTGGTCCGCGCTACCGTCTGAATCTGGTGGGATTTCATAAACGGCCAGATTGTCCGGGATACCGCACAATTCACATTGTGAATCACTGCGTGCAAGCAACGCTGTTTCAGTATTCATCATCAACTCAAGCTCCTATGCTGATGGCACTTCAAACCAGGTTGCGTGCCCCACTGCGCGGCAGGTCCCAGACTCGCCAAACAATGCGGTACCCGAGTAATGCTTGCGGCCTTCATGACTGATCTCCCAGCCAATCAGCACACACTTTTCTCCAGGCGCTACCGCTCCACGGATATCCACAGCAAGCTCTCCCAGAAGAATGGCCCCCGTTTCAGGCTCCGGAAACGCGTAAGCGCCAGGGCAATCCAGCACAGCCCAAAGGTACTGAGACGCCACATGGCCGGATGCGTCTGCCAGGGATTCATCGGGAACCCATGTTGCCGCCACCATGCCGAGCGGGCCCTTGCCCGGCTCTACGGGCCCGGCAAACACCCTTAAGCCGTCGCCATGCTCACGCTTAGGGCCACATACAAAACAACCAGGGTAGAAATGCGAGTCGAAGCCGCGATAACGGGCGGACGCTTGTGTCGCCTGCGCATACCCGGGTGGTTCGGGCACGTCGATATCTACCGTACACTGCCAACCGGTAGCGATCTGACGATCATGATGGAACAAGCCCACACGGCCGCCCTCACGCCGCACTTTCATCGGTTCGTCCAGTGGTGGCGGGATGAGCAAACGCACCCTCGAAGGCCCTTCG
>UPTN01000053.1_pt1 | contig 57579 bp, 74 predicted proteins | sample 2160111 | NCBI WGS metagenome assembly UPTN01 (sample SAMN06265058, study PRJEB28932) | marine metagenome | isolation source: Columbia River Estuary | place: USA:Columbia River Estuary, USA | collected 2014-05-05
AGACGATGCTATTGATTGGTCTAAGATTGGTTCTGATATTTCTAAGACATTAACTGACGAAGCAACTAGAAGAGAGACTGAGAAAGCAAGTATTGATGAAGCTTCAAGAGAGTTTCAGAAGACCCTTAATCAAGGAGTTGAGTCAGACAATAATACAATACAAGACTTTGCTTTAAATGCAGCTTCTGAGGCTGAGAAAGCTAGGCTAATGCAAGACCGATTACTTAAGAATGGTCTTATAACTACTAAACAGTACACTAAGCAAAGACAAAAAGTATCTCAAGGTATTGATGATTCTTATGAGATACTAAATAATATAGCTAAAATAAGCAAAGCTAAAATGGAGCGTATGCAATCCGGAGCATCTGCAGGTCAGGAGCAATGGATGGCAGCTAACAATGAAGCCATAATGAATTTACAAACTCATGGTGTGTATATTAATCCTGAAACAGGAGAGTATAATATGGCTAAGAAAGATGGTGAAGGTGGAATAAGCTCAGACCCAAATACTTTTTCTTCAATGAATATACTTAAGAAGACAGTAAGTAATACTGTTGACAAGTATGATGTAATGGGAAGAACTGACGATATAGCCAAGTCTTTAAATGTTGACTATAAAGTAGTAAGATACAAAGATGGTGTTGCTGTCTTAAACGACCCTACACTTAGAAGAGGTTTTGATGCGGCTAAAAAAAATATTATTGATTCAGAATTAGTAGTTCCTACTCAAGTAGGTTCTGTTCTTACTGACTACGTAGGTACAGCACCAAATGGTGAGCTGTATGGGTTTACTCAAAACGCTGAAGAACAAAACGAAAACACAATTCTTTTAAAACTTAACTCAGCAGGTACAGGATATGAGCCTGACTTTGATAATAAGTTTGGAAAGAAACAAAAAGAACAAGCAAGAAAAGCTTTAGAAGGTGCACTTGATGTTAAGATGAAAAGAAACTTAACTGCATACGACCCTAGAGAAGATGACAAGTTAACAGATACTGAAGAAAGAAATAATCAATTTATTTCTGACTTAGTTAGTATGTCTACAGGAAACGCTAGTCAGTTTGAAAGTTTAGCTAAAGACTATCAGTCTAGATTGAACCAACAGCTACAGAAAAATGACGCAGGAAAAGTTACTAAGATAAGTAGAGATGAAGATAAATTTATTATAAACTTGACTAATAAGGGAAGAGATTCTGAAATTCCTGTTCTTAGAAAAAATGAAGATGGAACATATAAGTCTATTGAGCAAGTTACTAGAGACTTGAACAGAGAGCTTGGTCTTGTAGATGCAACTCAATGGAATAGAGTCAGTGGTAAATTTATTGACCAAAACCCTGATGCATTTGGAAGCTCTGTAACTGAAGGTTCAATAGGAACTGAATCAGGAGAAGCAACTAGTGCATTTGAAACTGTACCTAGATTTGATTTAAGCAAAGGAAAAGGATATCTTAAAGACATTTTTAATAAAGAGATTGGTTTGAAAGAAAGTGGAGAGGTTAAAGAATTTAAAGATATACCTCCTGCTGTTGTAAACTTATTCAATAGAGGTCTTAAAGATATAACTATAGCGGGAGAACCTGTAGAAGTTAAAATAGTTGGAGAGCCTAATGAAGATTTGATTGGAGAAGAAGGAACATTTGTGGTTAGTGTAAACGGTCAAGAGTTTCCTTTTGATTTTGACACGGATGAAGGTGATGGTGAAATGGGTGCAGGAAGGCTTGCTCAAGCTATTGAACTAGAGATTAACAGACTTATTAATACTGCCAACAAGTACGGTGGTGATGTTCCTGCAGAGTTAATTAAAAAACCTAAAGTTGAAACTGAAACCAAACAAAAAGGTAGAAGAGGTAGAAGAGGTAGAAACAACGAAACTGAACAAAAAAGAAAATTTAATTAATGGATAAGTTTACAGAGTTATACAATTATTTAAAAGAACAAGGTTTAACAGATTTATCTGCTGAAGAATTTAAAGTTGAATATGCTTCGGGAACTGATAAAAACTCAGAACTATATTCTTATTTAAAAGATGAAAGTTTAACAGACCTAGATTCTGAAGAATTTAATGTTGAATATTTTTCTGATTTGGTAAAAAAAAAAGACCAATCTATTGTTCCTTCGGAAGAGGTCGTTACGGAATTACCTACCACTCAAGAAGTGGAAGTGTCTACAGAATCGGATGCTTCGTTTACTGAACCCCAAAAAATATTTAACCAATACGTTGATGAGATAGACGCAGACTTTACCGGTCAAGAGGAAGAGTTTGCTGTACCTGAAATGAAATACAAACTTGGAGACTATGGTTTTAAGTTTGAGGAGACAGGTATGTTCGGTGACAAGATGAAAGTTACTGCACCGAATGGTAAAAAAATTACTATTGACTTAGATGAAACTCTTGAAGGTGGATTCTTTACTAAGAGTGACAAAGAAACCGCAGAGACATTAAAAGACTTCCTTAAGAAAAACCAAGATGTAGAACAGCAGTTCAACAGAGAGGAAGAAGATTACATCAAAGAAAAAGCTAGGATTAAAGATGAGAAAGATGTTGAAGAAGGTGTTGCTGAGTTAAATTTAAGAGCTGAAGAATACAACGATGATGTAAAAACATACGTAGCAAAAAGTGCCGAGTTAAAAGAAATGAAAGAGGTTTATGGAAACCTTACTTCAGAGCAAATGCTTGGTGAATACAACGAAGGCTACACAAAATACCTTGATTTAAAAGAAAACCTAGAAGCAGAAGCCAAGAGACTATCTAGAGAAAACGATGGTCTAGAGCTTCAGGGAATGAGGCTTGACAGAAATGTAGGTAAGTGGTCTGAGATGAAAAGAGAGCAGGGTACTTGGTCCGGAACTTTTGCTAAATCATTTATACAAGAAGGTATAGGAGGAATTTTGTCAAGTCAAAGAAATTTAGCTACAAATATAAAAAGTTACTTTATATCTCTTGGAAAAGAAAGAGGAATGGAAGGTGCTTACTCTAATGTTTTTGTAAATGAAGCAAAGAAAAGAGGTGTAGAAATACCTGAAAGTCTTGAGATAAACAACGAAGAACAATTTAGTTCTTTTTTAGAAACAGTTGATGAAGATATAGTAAGCTCTATTGACAGAAAGATTCTTGATGCAATTCGTAAAAAAGAATTATACGGAACAGTAGATTTTGTAGCGACTCCTGAAGAAAATGAAATAGAAATAGTATATAAAGGTCTTCCTGAAGGTGCTAAGTTTTCAGGTGAAGTTGCTCGTCTTCCACTAGAAAGCGGAAAATTAAAAGCAACTAGAGAAGGTCTTTCTAAAATGATTGGAGGCGAGCTTAGTTCTCATCAGTACGATGAGTTAGCTGAATCAGAATTTTGGATAGGCTCACTTAAAGGTGTTACAGCATCATTGCCTGCTCTTGTTGGTGGTAAATTAAATAGAGTATTAAATTTGACGGCTCAGGTTACAGACCATTTATACAAAGAAATGGCTAACGACCCTGACTTTATAGAAGTTCCTGAATGGGAAAAAGCAACAGTAGCAATACCAATTGGAATTGCTGTTGGGGCACTTGAAGACTTTGGTTTCAGAAATGTAATGAAACAAAAAGGAGTTGTTGCAGGAATACTAATGAAAGCAATGGGTAAAGTTCCCAAAGGTGCTTCAGTTAAAACATTAACAAAAGTAATACGAGAAGAAGTTAAAAGCTCAGGAGGAAGGTTTGCTCTTTCTGCAGGTATAGCTACCGCTGCTGAAGCTGAAACAGGTCTACTACAAGAGATTACAGATATTGGTGGTAAAGCCCTATACAATCTTGCAAAGGAAAAAGATATGTTCCGTACTCCGGATAGCGTTGGCGAGTATGTTACACAAGTATTAAGAGCTGCAGCTCAAGAGGCTGTTGGTGGTTTTGTATTGGGTGTACCTAACTCAATAGCGACTGCATACTCTAAAGCAGATTTCACACAGGTGAGCGACTTAGAGTTTGAAACTTTTACTCAACTTACATCCGACAATAAAAGCTATCAAGAGTACAAGACAGCTTTAGCTACGAAACTAAAACAGCAATTAAACTCTAAGGAAATAACTCAACAAGAAGCAGACGACACAATGGATGCTTTTGAAAGAGTTGTTGGTGTTCAACAAGGTATACCAACTGATATGAGTGTTGAGAATCAAAAGAAGGCACTAGGTCTTTCTTTGAGATTGCAAGAACTCAAGAGTAGAGCAGAAGGAACTAACGATGCTTTTAATAAGAATACCAATAAAGAGATTGCAAAGATTCAAGAGCAGATAGATAACTTGGTAGGTGCTGAGGTGGCTACCCAAGAAGAGTTAGGAATCGAAGAGATGGTTGACGAAACTATTGCTCCTGAAGTTACTGAAGAATCCGAAGTTACCGAAGAGGTAGAGGCTGAGGCAACTGAAGAGGTGACTCCTGAATTGCAAACCATTGAAGAGCAAATATCTGAAATGGATGGAACGGTTGAGGATAATCTTAATGAGGTTAGTTCTGTAAAGGCAGAAACCAAAGAAGCTATTGATGGTGTAAAAAAGAAAATAGCTGACGTAAGAAAAGATGGAAGTCTAAGTAGAGAAGAAAAGTCAGAAGCTATTGAAGAGTTGAAGGCAGAAATTCAAGACTTAAAAGACGATGCTTCAAGTCAGACAGAAACATTAAAAGAAGAAAGAGCTGAGGTAAAAAGAGAACAAAATAAGTTAAAGCGTAAAGCAAAAAAACTTAGAGAAGCACAGCCGGTTGTAGCTGAGGTAACTGAAGAAGTGTCTTCGAAGACACAAGATGAGGTGACTTCTGAAGAGAAGCAAGATATTGATGCGTTCTTTGGTGAAGATGTGGCTGAGTCTACAGAACAAGTTACACCTAAGATTAGTATCAACAGAAAGATAAGTGATACTGAGAAGTCAACTAAAGGATTTACTAGAACTCAAAGAGTGGTTATAAATACTGCTAAGTCTGTAGCTAAAGCTATAGCAAGAGTATTGCCTGAGACCAATATTATAATCCACGAGACTGAGCAAGAGTACGCTAAGTACGCAAACCCTAATAGTAGAGCAGAGTTTAATCCTTCAGAGAACACCATTCATATAAACTTAAGCAAAGCAAAAAGAACTACAGCAGCTCACGAGGCTTTCCACGCATTATTACTTAATGCAGTTAAGAACAATGATGCAGCAGCTAAGAGGTTGGCAGATAAGTTTATGGTAGCTATTCGTAAAGTAGCTAGTGGTAAATTGTTGGCTGAGTTAGATGCACACGCAGCGAAGTACAAAGATACAAGTCTTCAAACAGAAGAGCAGGTTGCTGAACTTATTGGTATACTGTCGGCTAACTACGGTCAGATGAGTAAACCATCTAAGAATAAAGTTATTGCATTCTTGAGAGCATTAGGTAAGTCGTTGGGCATTCCTAGAATGGAAGAGCTAACAAAAAGCGAAGAGGATGTTGTTGACTTGCTTAATACATTGTCAAGCAGGTTGGCTGCGGGGATTGAACTACAAGCCGAAGATGTTTCTTTATTGGAGGAACTAGACAACGGAACTAACCCTATAGGTACACCAACAGAAATAGTTCTGCCAAAAACTAGAGAAAGTAGATTGGAGTTTAAGGATAGCTATGAGAACTCATTAGTTACTCCTGAAAAACAATTTGATATAACATCATTAATAAAAGATATTGTAGCCAAGAAACAAAAGGTTTGGTTTTGGGTAGCTGACCAATTGGGTATTAATGAAACCATTGATGGTGGTCCTAGTTTTGCTCATCAAGTAGAAGGAGATATTTGGGCAAGTAGTGTTAGTACTAAAACTATAGAAAAGAACTCTAAGGAAGCTGATTACTTATTTATAATAAGTGGTTCTCCTGAAGTTAGTAAGCTTTTTAATAAAAAAGTTTATGATGTAATGACATCTAAATTAGGTGACTTTAATACTTTTAAAAAGAAAGCATTAGAAGCAAAACCTATAAAGGTAATTAAAGATACTTTAAACGAATACAACTCATGGGAAGAGCTGAAAGATACTACAGATAGAAAGCCTTTCTTAATAGCGTTGAATAAGTCTAAGAACACCCCGAACACTGCATTTACAAAGTTTGTAAACTCTATTGATGGGTATACAGATATAGATGCATTAAGAGATGGGTTTTATAGAGAGAATGATTTCAAGCAAAATGATATTATGTTGGTGCTAAAACCAACAGGAGCTAGACAAGGTTCTAATCATTCAACTTATAACAATACAGTAGAAGGAGAAGTTATAGGTGTTCCGGACAGAAAAATAGATGCTCTTCAGCTTATGCCAAAAGAGATGAGAGAGAAGTATGAAGGCAAGAGAGCAATGGCTTCTCAGGCAATAGCCCCTTATGGTTCAGGTAAAAAAGTCATCAGCCCTGAAGCGGGTGCTGAGTTCGACAAACTTACAACTGAAGAAAAGTCTAAGGCTAGACAGCAGTTGATAGGAGAGAACGCTCTTATGCAACAAGGGGTTAGAGTAAACTACACACTAGCTAAAGAGATGACTAGACAAGGCAAGAGCCCTTTAGTTATAAAAAGAGCTACAGGATGGGAACTTGGTAAAGATAATATGTGGAAGTACGAAACTGAAGACACTAAACTAGTGGATTCGTTTTGGAAGAAAACACCTTTTACTTTTGACAAGACTTTAGATAATGCAATTAAAGGTGCTTCATACTCATTAAAAGATATTGTAAAGACTGACATAGTTAAGCAGTACCCTAAGATAGGTGAGGCAAAACTATACGTGACCAATACATTTAAAGATGGCTTTAATGAATTGATGACAAAAGGTTCGTTAGGATTCTATGACGCTGAGAACAATCAAATTGTTATAAACTCTGATATCTTTAAAGGAGACAAAACAAAAGCTATTCAGAAGTTTGAAAGTGTTTTGAACCACGAGCTTCAACACGCTATACAATTTATAGAAGGTTTTACCGTAGGTAGTAACAAAGATATTAGTATGCAGCAAGCGTTGAATCTTATTGACGCTCTTACTATAGAGTACAAGCAAAATGGTAAAGAAGAAATATTTAACGATATCTCTGAATTAAGAAGTCTTGTTAAGGCTTTAGAAGAGCTAGACAATGGTGACACGCAAGCCTACTTAAGAATAGGTGGTGAGGTTGAGTCTAGAAATGTTCAGAAAAGAATGGAGATGACAGACAAGCAAAAAAGAGAAAGCTTGTTGGAGTCAACAGAAGACGTTAGACCTGAAGATATTATATATGTATTTGACGACTACCAAAGAACTAGATTCACTCCTAAGAAAGCAAAAACTAGACAGCAACTAGACACCTATCCAATGGAAACAGAAGGACAGTGGTATGGTGAAGGTGACTTTAAAGCTAGAGGCGGTGTACTTACTATGATGTCTCCTCAAGATTTCTTGAGCAAAGCCAAGAATCTAGAGATAGATGAAGAGACAAGAGAGAATGTAGATGATTTGAAGAAGCACATTCAAGATGGTAAAAAATTAGACCCTCTAACTTTGTACTCTTTAGACGCTACTGATGTACGTAATAGTGATGGTAGACATAGAGCAATTGCATCTCAAGAACTTGGCATACAAGAAGTTCCTGTAGTTGATTACACGCAGGTAAAAACTAGAAACCAATTAGAAACAGTAGAATACATAAACGAAGCTAGGGATAATAACTTTACTGATGCCGCTATTAAAGATTTCTTGGTTAGAAGAAAAGGTATGTCGGCTACAGAGGTAGATGAGTTATTAGCTATGAAAGTAGACAAGCTTACTACCCTACCTAAGAGTTTTGGTAACGTAAAAGGTGGTGCAAAAGTTGGTCTTAGATTATTCGAAAGAGTAAAACAGTTTCAGAAAAAAGAAACAGCTAGAAACAAAAAAAGAAAGAACCCTATTAGTCAAGCACAGATAATGGACAAGACTATTGAGTTCTTAGAAGCACAGCCTGAGTATAAGAAAGAGGCTGAGGCTTACGTAGAAAAAGGAGTTACTAAGTACAAAAAAGGTTTATCTGTTCAGCAAGCAAAAATGCAGTCTGAGTTACAGAAGAGCACAGGGCAGAGACCTACGCAAAATATGGGTCAGAAGCTACGTGCTGCACGTTTACTTGTTAGACAATCTCTTAGAGCTAAGAAGAACTTACAAGCTCTTAAACGTGAGCTTAGAAACTTTATGAGAAAGGCTTTGCCTAAAGATTTGTATACCAAGTCTGAGACAATGAAGCTGATTAATAAAATTACTATAGCAGATGAGAACAATATAGAGAACTTGATGGATGAGATTATAGAGTTTGCAGCATCTAAAAATGTAGCTGCTCTTAAGAATCAAATTAATTCATTCTTGAAAGGTAAGTACACAGACCTACAAGGTAACAGAGTCAAAGGGTATAAGATTGATGTAGCTACAAAAGAAGCTATTGATAGAATCAAAAAATTTATACTCCCGGAAACAGCAACATCTGAAGAGATACTATCAGCTAATGAAAAGCTATTGACTCAGTACAATAAGTTAGATGCAGACCCTGAGCAAACCTCAGAGATAGTAGAGCAGATGACTGAGTTGATGATAGCTATGAACATAAACAACAGCTACTTAATGGAAGACACCAATATTGATAAGGTGGCTGCGTTAGATGCTGTGTCTCAGTTCATATCAGATTTAGTTACAGAAGGTAAGACTAGGTTAAAAGCAGAGATGGCTGCTCAGTCTGAAGAGTACAAGAGACAATTTGCTGAATTGTATGAGGATGTTACAGGGGATAAGGTTGATTTGAAAGACAGTTCTTGGATAGAAAAACTTAAGTCTAAGCAGAGAGTAAGAGGTCTTGAAACCAAAAGAAACAAAGTAGAAGGTAGATTAAAAAACCTTCAAAGAAAAATGGCTAATGCAATAACATCTAACCTTATAAACACAGCAGAAGCTTTGGATGGATTGATGGATATGATATCCAAAATGCCGGGTGAAATGTTTGGAGGAAAGAGTCAAGAGTTAGTAACCGAGCGTATTGATGCGTCATCAAGAGTTTTTAAAGCTAGAAGAATGCTTATTGAGACTATGCTTAGAGAGACTATGCAAAAATACTACGGTAAAAATTGGAAAAAGAAATCTAGAGAGTTTAGAAAAACAAAGGTAACAGGTATCTACATAAATAAAAATGAGGTTCAAGAAGCTCAAGACGAGTACAACAAAAACAGAACCACAGAAAACAAACAGAAACTAGAGAAAGCTATACGAGAGAATGAGCTAATTCTTAGTCAAAACCAAATGTACTATTACTATAATCAGTACAAAGACTCTGCTAACCATCCTGCATTTCAAAATATGTATGGTGTTAACTACGCTAGAGTTATGGAGGATATGACCAATGCTCTTGAGCCGGAGGTAAAAGAGTTTGCAGATTGGCAAGTTGAGGTTTTATTCCCTGCATTGTACAACCATTATAATGCTACATATAGAAAAATATATCGAACCAATATGCCTCAGCATGAAAACTATGCGGGTAAGATTTACAGGGAAGGTGTTATAACTGAACCAATGGATTTGATTTCAGGTGTTGGAGCTCCTTTTAATAACACTGTAGGTGCTGCATCTACAAAAGTTAGAGAGGAAACAAATGCCAAAATTGCGGAGACAGATGGTAGTGATGCTTTGTTTACTTATCTATATGATATGGAATACTTTGCAGCATACGCTGAAGCTGTTAGAGATATAAATAAATTGTTTACTAATGAGTATATAAAGAAGGCTATTGAAGATGTTCACGGTAAGTACACTATGAGCTTGATAACAACAGCTATTCAAAAACTAGCAAACAAGGGAACTAGAACAGGTCTTACAGCTAAGTGGATAAATGGTATGAACAATGTATTCATCACATCTAGATTAGGTCTTAACCCTGTAGTAATGATTAAGCAGTTGACTTCATTTGTGACATACGCAAATGATATTGGATTTGCTAATTGGGCTAAGTATGCGTTTACAAATATGAGCGAGCTTAAGAAACTATACAAAGAGGTTAGAGACAATTCTGTATATATGCAAGACAGAAAGTTCGATGGTATTATGAGAGCTATTGAAAGTTATGCAGATTCTACTGAACTTAAAAGTTTCTTACCTAATGAGACTAAAGACTTTATGAATAACTTCTTGCTATTCACAACTAAGTTTGGAGACAGGGCAGCGATATATCTTGGAGGTCTTCCTAACTACAGCTACTATAAAGCTGAGTTTAAAAAGAAGAATCCAAATGCAACAGAGCAGGAGGCTATTGACCATGCGGTTATTAAGTTTGAAAGAGATACCAAGAGAACACAGCAGTCAGGAGACTTGCAGGATAAGGATTTATTCCAAACCTCAGACCCTATAAGCAGAGCTTTGAATATGTTCCTTACAACACCTAAGCAATACTTGAGAAAAGAGATACAAGCAAGTAGGTCTTTATGGAGAAAGCTAAAGGCTTGGGATAAGTCAGCAGGAAAAGGAACTGTTACTCAGAACATTAGAACAATGTTTACCTATCACATTATGATGCCTGTATTTTTTCAGTGGATAGCAATGGGATTACCGGGAGCTCTTAGAGATTGGAGAGATGATGAGGAAGAAGATTTGTTAAGAGCTGCAATCATTGGTAACTTGAACGCATTCTTTATATTAGGAGAGATGGTGAATATGGCAGGAGACTTTTTCACAGCAAAGCCTTGGGCGGGAGGCATAAAAACTGCAGGTATATTAAATCAATCACGATTAATAACAGAGTCTGCTGTAAGGGCATCTAAAATAAAAGACCCTGAAAAAGCTGCAGCGGCTTGGAGAAAGTTCCAATTAGAATTGGTTAGTATGACAGGATTGCCCGCATCCAACGTAAATAAAATGTCAGGAAATATTCAGAAGCTTGTTGAAGGTGGTCTTGACCCCGGAGAAGCTATACTTAGAATATTGAATTTCTCTGAGTATCAAATAAAAGGAATGAAGAAAAAGAAGCCTAGTAAGAAAGAAATGAAACTTACTAAGAAGGAGATGAAGAAATACTTTCCCGAACTCTATGATGAAATGGAAGACCTTAGAGACCTAGAGTATGAAGAGGAGATGAAGGAACTCAAAGCACAGCAGAGAGAAGAAAGAGAAAGAATGTTAGAAGAAATATATAACGATTATTAATATAGGTATGCCATTTAAAAGCGAAGCACAAAGAAGATATATGCACAAGAACCTCCCTGAGATAGCAGTTCGATGGGAGGCTGAGTATGGTAGTAGCGATTTACCTAAGAGGATAAAACCTAAGACAAAACTTCAAGAGAAAAGAAGGAGAAGACGAAAGGGTAGAAGATACTAGTGTCTTCGAAGACACAAAAATTATTCGTATCTCATAGTAAGAAACACCTGAAATATTCCTAAATATAAAACGTGGTCTACTTCATAGGCATCACCTACTGTAAACTCATAGTGTCTTACCCCTACAAGTAATCCTTTTACCATACCTACACTTAATCCCCAATGTGTTAACTTCATAATAATAAATGTACTAACCAAGCGATGAGCCCGTTTAAATTAAGAGCCACTAGATTCCATTGTTTTCTAGAACTCGTTTGAACTATAACAAATACAAACCCTATAACATAAAGTACAGGGTCTATTCTCCATTGAGCAGCAATTAAAAATCCACTACCCATATAACCAACTCTTGATGCAAACTTTTGATATGATGTTAGCTTGTTGGTGTACCTAAGTTTTTTTAATATTTTATTTATCATTTTGTAAGCCCTTGTTTTTTCTCCCACGTTCTCATTCCACCTAAACCTAACATACCAAATAGTATTGTAAACAACTCATCCATCTGCAAAGCAGGCAAGTCACTCCATTCAGGATGTGCGAAAATAATTAAGTCTCTTAGAATAAAATTATACAATAGAGCTACACCTATAACCCAACCAATAAAAGGTCTCCAACCCGCCACAAACATTGTTCTGTGACCTGCCTCAACCTCGTTAATCTTTGTCTGTAATGCAACCAACCTTTCAGCAGTTTCAAGTTGCTTGTTTGGGTCTAACTCTTTTCCCTTGATAGCTTCACGAATGTCTTTCGCCAAGTCTCCAATGCCTTTTGTTCCTGTTCCTAATAACTTGCTTAACCAACTCATTTTTAATATTTTAATTTTTTAAACTCTTTTGAATCATTAAAGTAAACCATAAGCTCTTGGTCATTGTGTGAACCCTCTCTAGGTTTTCGACCTCCCCACTTTATAGTTCCTTGTATATCTATTATCTTTCCATATATTATTCCATCCTCACAAGCCCATATCACAACAGGATTCAACCTCTTAGAACTAAGCTTTACCAACTTGTACGCTGAGACAGGCAACGGAAAAGAGTCTTTAATCATCCTCTTTCTACCCTTCACCTCTACATAAGCTATTAGATTAGAGTCTTTATCAAAGACCTTAAAGTCTATGTCGTTAGGGTCTAGCTTTTTAAAGCTACCTCCAAATATATCTACAAAAAATCTAATAGCCTTATGCTCCCTATCTAAATCTTTTCTATTCTCAAACCTCATTATTTGTATAAACCTCAACAGTCTTAACAGAGCAAGCAGGATTAACACAAGTGTTAACACTAACTATACCGCCTTCTTCCTGACCAAAGTCTTCAGAATCAAAATCTTGACCCCAAAGCAATTCTATACTACACATAGGACAATTCATAATATATAATTTTAATTTAAAAAAAATGAGTTAGCCTTGCTACTTGACCACTCTTCTTACTGTGTATAAATCCTTCAACAGCTTTAGGTGCTCCCGTGTAACCCTTTCTTGAGTGCCAACTATCAGCAGCAGAAGGGCTTCTCATATACTCAACTGTAACCCCTATAAAATCTTTTGCGTCTCTCCACTTGTGTTTTACTTTGTGGTGTAGATGATGTAAGTACCAATACCTGTGGCTTGTTGATGCCCAACGCTTAGGACATTCTTGAGCCATAAGCAAAGGAAGGCTATCTAGTTTTGCTCCATCACCGTGCTCGATTCCTATTAGATTTGTTCCGTACTTATAATACTTTCTATAAGAAACACTGATATCAAACCTAATATCTTCTGCTTTTCTGAACCAACTTTTTAATGTGTGTGCTAGGTGAAAACCTGATTGGTAGTCGTGGTTACTCATACTGTGAACCACATCAACAGGTGCAACCTGTCTTAACATTTCAATACACTTTACATATAACTGAAGTGCAATTTCGTAATGCTCCCACCACTTGCCATCAGCGTCTTGTGGTGTACCCTTTGTAGTTGTATTGTATACATTATCTACGTGAAGAATATCGTTTCCGATACAGAATAAAATTTTATCTATCTCAAAACCACTTGCTTGTTTTAGCAAACCTCCGACACCTTCTATAACTCTATTGACAGCTATCTCGCAGTCATAATCCTCACCTGTCTCCTCGGAGTTTGCATACTTACCTATGTGTATGTCTGCAGGATTTATAACTAATAAGTTCTTATTTTGCTTCTTCTTTATTTCAGGGAATGAGTATTCGGGAGCGTGGCTAGAAACCAATTCATTTATCCTACCAAACAAATCTTCGTGGTTTAATCCTATATCTTCTTTGGTTACAATAGAAAATCTATACTCACCGCTTGCACTTTGCCAATGCTTAACACTGACTACATCTTTCTTATCTATACCTCTTTCTTGTAAGTGTATATCTAATGAAGTGTTATCATTGACGTTCTCTAGATTAGAAGCTCTCTTTTCGTTTACTAAGTCAAACTCTTCGGGAGTTAATCTTATTCTTTTATTAGCCATAATTTTTAAAGTTTATCATCAAAAGATTCTTGTATCTCTTCTATTTTATTAATCATATCCTTTAGATTCAAATCTAATTGAGCATAGTCTTCATCAATCATGTCCTCATATATAGAGTTAAGGCATGAGTGCAACTCATCCATCAAATGATTTACATAACTCAGCCTTTCTGTTTTAACTCTATACATACTTCTACTACTACTTACTATCCATTGCAAACAAAAGTGTCTTTCCTGTTTTTTCATCAATCTTTTTGATTGCTGAATATATCTTTCTAGACTTTGCTTTTACATCTTGCTTTTCTTTTTTTGTTGAGTCAGTACCTAAGTTACAGTACATATCAGAATCTATTCTGTACAACTCATCTAGCTTTTGCTTTAGACTCCAAGAAGAGAATCCAATAATTTTATCTACGTCTTCAAATTTATAATCCATTGTATATCGTATTAAGTTTTCTGTATATTACCGGGATATCCTTATCTTTTGTTCTTTCAGTTATCAATTCAAACAAAGATGAGAACCTTCCTTCTCTCTCTCTGAACGATTTACATTCATCTTTTAGACTAGCATTGTCCAAATTTAACATTTTTATTTGATTATTTGCAAGAATTAATAGGTTTTTTAATTGCAAACTACTTTTATGCTCAAGCAACATATCGTGTGAATTGTAAACTTCTTTTACTATATGGTACTTTGATATAAAAGATTTTTCATTTTTAAGCATCCAATCTAATGACTTTAAACAATGAATAATTGTTGCGTGATTCTTACCTATCATTCTTCCAATAGCAGTATACCCATAGCCTTCATCATACATTATACTCATAAATGTTAACCGAGCATCTGTATACTCCCTCCTTCTGCATTTATCCATAAGGTCTAGCTCGTAAACTGAATTTACAATGTTCTTTAAAGTAATAGCTTGTGTTTTTCTATGTGTTTCTAATTTATTCATAAGTTTTAAGTGTTTGTTTGTTTGTTATATAATCTAAGTATGTATCAACATCTATTGGCTGAATGTCTAAAAATATTGGAACTGTTCCCATCTCATTAAGAAATTCAATCTCAAAGAAATAAGGATTCTTCCCTTTGACTACACCTCCAATATACTGAGACCAACCGTTTACTTTTTTAAGGTCTAAGTAGTTGTCTTCTATTTGAGCTTGTATATTTTTTGCAACGTCACTAGATAGTGATTGCAGAATATCCATAACCCAAAAATCAACTTCGTAACCTATGTAATCATTATCCTCTGTAAACCTCTGTGTTGAATCCATACTTTTCTAATTCTTTTAATCTATATTCTTGCAATTTTGACAACCTACCTTCAGGTCTCTTGACTTCTATAAAAAGAACTTCGCTTTCTTTTAGTGCCAATAAATCGGGAATACCGTTCTTGTTTGTCTTAACCAACTTTAATACGTAGTACCCCTCAGCCTCAAGTTGTTTTATTCTTTTAGATTGTATCTGCTGCTCTGTCATAATTACAAACTTAGTAAATCTTTCTTGAAATGTCTAAGTGTATAATCTTTTTTTTGCTGAACAGACTTATATATGTCGTGCTCAATACCGTTCTTTGCGAACACCCAATACACTTCGTTGTTACTTCTGTCTTTGGTAGTCATCCTATCCCTGCTCTGCCAATAACTTGTTGCACTGAAATCAATATTGTAGTACACTAAATACTTGGCTTGCTTTAGAGAGATACCTTCCCTTCCCGAAACAATCTGAAGAGCTATACTCTTATCTGTGTCTTCGAAGACACTAAGTTCTGTGGTTAGTTGGTCTCCGTAAACTTCCTTAAGAGCCTTCAACTCTTCCTTGAACTTATAGAATATTCCTATCTTGTTGGTGCAAAAGTTGTCATAGATAAACTGAGCCTTGCTCAAGTCTATTATCTTTGAATTTCCCGACTCAAACTTAATAGTTCCCGAATACAATTGATGCAACTTCATCATCAACTTCACGGGAGTATCTGCCAAAATAACTTCATCACTTCCTTCTATAACTAAATCCCTCTTCAACTTCGCTGCCAACTTGTACGTCATGTCACTCATCTCAACTTCAAGAATCTTTTCTTTTATCTTAACCTTGAAGCCTGCTTCTGCTTGCGAGTAGTTAATCGTGAATGGTTTTACCGCATCTATTATGGTTTCTAGACCTGTAGAGTAGTCACGTATGTTAAGACCTCCTATAGGTCTTGTTTTAACTTTAACATAATCATCAGAGAATCTGTAAAAGTTTTTGTAACTGCTAAAAGGATTGCCTTTTATACCGTACACTTGATGATACATCTGACTGTACGATTCGGGTGTTGGTGTTCCCGAAAGAAATATAACCTTACTGTTGTTCTTCTGAATAAGCTCCTTCACTTGCTTTGCTCTCTTGCTTGGTTTAGGATAAGCTCCCATTGAATGAGACTCATCACACACAATAATATCCCACTTTACATTGGGTAGTTTATGAATGCTTTCATAGTTCATTACAAACATAACAAAAGATGCGGGGCAAATCAAATCATAATCCCTACTAATTGATAACATTGCTTTCTTTTTTGTTAAGAACAAAACATTTTCAACACCCATCTTATCACATATCCCTAAACTAGTCAAGGTCTTACCTGTTCTAACCTCCATAGCTAGGTAGACAAAATTACTTGTACGTAAAATATCCGTACCTTTTTTTATAATCTCTGTTTGATAGTCTCTAAATTCCATTTGATTTTTTTTTATGGTATGTCATACCAATTAATACTTCGCTCAATCCTAGCACGAACATCATCATCTCCTTCGCACCTGTATTTAAACTCCTTAACAACCTTTACGTTTCTACCTCTTCCCGTTTTTACATCTACCTTTTGAAACATAACTCTGTGTAGCAACCTACATTGATTAAGCATTTTCTCATTACTAAATCCGTACTTGTTTTCTATTACATCCATAATTAAAAATCTGATACATACTCAGCGTCTCTCTCTCTTAGTATCATCCAATTCCCCGAAGAGTCTCTACCCTTTTCAAACTCAATCCCATCTTTAAAATCAGCATAAGCTTGTAAGAACTTATAGAATTTAGTACGTGATATACTCATTCTAGTTCTAGGTGCATAGTCAGGATAGTCTTCTATAAAGTCACTGTAAAGAACTTGCATATAGATTCTCTTGTTGGTTTTAAGTTTTGGATTTTGAGTTCCATCAATTATACCACACCACTCTATGAACTCGTGGTTAGTCTTAGCGGATAAATGTCTAACCTCAAGATTTACAAAGTTACTTTTTATTAATCCCTTATCTAGATAAGACTGTAAGCATTCAATCATATAGTTGTCAAAGCTACACCACTCATCATCATCCCAATCTCCAAACATCAACCTTCCAAACTCATCCAATGGAGTAAAGTTTTTGTTGTAGTGTTGGTGCAACTCTAGTTCCCACTTTCTTCTAGCGAATGAATTACCACTACCCTTTATGGCATAGTTAGTTGTGATTGCTATCTTAGGTGACTTACTAAATGGTATCTTGATTGCATCCTTGTTCTTCTTCTCCAAGGTCAACCCTTCTGTTACAACGCTAAACAACCTTTCAAAATCAAAGTGTTTCTTTACATCATCAAAGCAAAGTATCTGCGTATCTGCCGACACTAACTGATATGCGAACGAACGTTCAAAGGTAAAAGACTTACCATCAATAACAACTAACTTCTTCATATTAGATAGTGCATTCATAAACAATCCTTTACCTGTACCTCCTTCGGGATTGTCAGATATAACTTCGTCATTAAGAATTACTGCGGGAGAATATGATAAATTTTTGTGTGCGTGCATAAGAAATCCTACTGTACTCTCCATAGACTTCAACCTTGAAGCATCATCACCACTAATTCTTGACAAGAACTTTTGGTAGTCGCAACCATCACCACTACATAGATTAAAAGTTCTATCAATTACGTGGTCTTTCCAAACGTATCCACCTAAATCCATATAGTCAATAGGAAGAATCTCATTCTTTGTAATCTTAACAGCACAGTTTGTGTAGTACAAGTATGCTGTATCTTTTGTATCTTCTATAAAGTAGATGTCTACTGTTGAAAGAAGAGTCAAGAACTCCTCTCTAAAGTACCTTGTATTCTCTGCAAAGTAATTATACACTGACAAGTCATCAAGAGTAATCAATGTGTTCAGTATAAAGTCTTTTATCTCCTTCTCTGATGTATGGTCTATAAGGTTATTCTCTACCCTTACAAACACATAGTTACGACCTCCTTCGGGGCAATACTTATAGAAGCCATTGTCTTCTAAGAACTGCTTAAACAAAACGTGCACTATCTTAATAACTCCCTTGTCTGATTTTGTCCAAAATACTTTTGACTTGTTCTCCTCTTCAGCACGATTCAAAACAGACTCGATAACATCGCCATCAATCTGTGCTTCCTCCAACTGATGACGAACCTCCTTTTTTGAGACACCTCTTCTAAGCTTTGCTTTGATTTGGTTTATTCTCTCTTCATCCTCGTAGTACTTAGTTCCAAAGTTTTGACTGTTGCTGTACGCACTGTCAACAGTTCTTTGAACTTCTTGAGCAGTGAACCCTTGAGTTGTGAATTGATTCATCACATACATTGCCAAACTCTTGTTGATTCCATAATCATTCAATGCCATTGCAAGAATGTATGTGTTTTGATTTCGTTGACCTTCAACCATTGGGTACTTCTTAAGCCACCACTTCATTAGAATCTCAACAACCTTGTTCTCATCTGTGATTGGTATCGTAGGAGCATCTTGATGAACAACAACCTCTCTGTATTCAGTCTCTTCAATCTTATCCCATACACTTGAATTTTCATTCACATAAATTAATGGGTCGTAAGACTCGTAACAAACTCTGCTCAAGTTCTTACAAGTTTTATCAAAGTACTTGCTGCTGAATCGTTTCTCAAGAGAGTTGAAATACTTAACGTGATTCTCTTCGTCTTGTGGTATCTTGACAAGAACCTTAAGACCGTTACCCGATGGTGAAATAAACACAGAGAATGTGTGCTTGTCTTTGGATATAACTTCCTTGTCTTGTAACAAATCCTTTTTGGATTCATACCCATCAAAGTCTAAGCATATTAATCCACTGTGCTCTAGTAGTGATGAGTCATTTCTTTTGGTGAACTTACCCGAAAAACATATTGATGGTAATGCTTTCTTAAGTTCGTTACGTTGTGACTTGTCTTTCTCAAGTCTAATTTTCTTAACTACTTCCTTAGTTGCTCCATCTTTTATTCTCTTAAGAATACCATCCACATTTCTGTGGAACGGTGTAGATGTATCGTGTATGTTTCGGAAGATTGTGATGATGTGTGACATAGTAGTGTAGATTTAATGTTAAATTTAATTAGTTAACTAACTGATTCTCAATAACAGTGTTGAAAATGTTAATTTTAAAAACGATAGTACGAATATAAAATAAATATATAATTAAAAAAAATATATACAGTATATAATAGTAATTATTTTGCATACCTAACATTAGGGGTCAAAAAAAGGGTATCAATGATACCCCTTAACTGACTGATTGTTAGTTTATTAGAAGTCTACACCATCTGATACCTCTTCTTTTTTCTTTGGTTCGAATGTATCTAACTCTACATATAGTTTTCCACTACGTGCTTTGTTTACATTAAGATTCACCCAACCATTCTTTTGGTTTTCTTTCAAGAAGACAATAGCTTCGTCAACCTTGATTGACTGTTGTCCAATTACAAAATCGGGAGCACCCTCTCTTCTCTTGAATGAAAATCCGTTTGCGAATACTTTCTCTGTGTTACTCATAACTAATAATGTTTATTTGTTCTTCCAATGTGTTTATAGTTTGAAGGATAACTTCTTGTTTCTCTTCTCGTGTAATGCAATCCATTGGAATTTGAAACCACATTACCCGTTTTTTTTGTGTCTTCGAAGACACTAGTCTTCTAAAGATATTCATCTATGAAATAGCTTGACAGTTCTTCCTTGGGAGTATCCCCAAAGAAGGTGTTATATACCTCAACCGCTCTCTTTACCTTCTCTTCGCCGCCCATAATAAACTCCTCAGTAGGTCTGAATACACCCATCTGATGCGATGTCTTGTCTATTACAAAGAATATCAAAGGCTTGTTAAATAGTTGTTGGTATATGTATGCTTGACTATCGTAGTTGTACTTCTTAGCACTCCACTTAAAGTCAGCTAGCTTGCTTGTTGTCTTTAAATCAATAAGCATATCATCACATACGATGTCCACTTTACCTTTCCACATAAGACCCATTATCTCTTTGACAGCGGGTTCTTCATAGATGTTTCCATCCTTGTATATGTTGTCAAAAAAGTATAGGTTATTCTTCATTGTGTCGGTTAAATTAACAACCTCCTCAGCCTCTTTAGTTAGCAAGGCAACCTCTACACCCATCTCAGCAATAGCTTCCTTGTAAAGCTTTGTATTACGTGATGATGAATCTATAGTTACGACTTCACTAGCCTTGTCGGGTTCTATTAATAACTGATGAAAATATCTACCTTTTGCAAAGTTTTGATTATCGGGTCTACTAACTCCGAACTCCCTCGGATTAGTAAGAAGAGTACCTATATCACTATTAGAGAGGAATTTTTTACCTCCCTCTCCATAGTAATACTTGTCATCTTTTAGCTTCTCTATCACATCTTTCATTATGCGATAGCCTTTTGAATCTCTTTCTCAATAGTAGCTGTGAATCCGTACTTAGTCTTGAGTTGAGAAATTAATTTATCAGCACCCGCAGACTTGTTAGCTACCACGTACTTCAATACCTTATCCCAATTCGCATCACCCTTTGATAGTTTGATTGTTTTTACTTCCTTCTTAGGGGCTACTGTAACCTTTGGAGTTTCACTCTCTGTTTCGGGTAAGTCTTCACCCGCATAAATGTAGTGACCTAATCCAAACATTGCTAGGTTCTTAACTAGACAACGCATAAGAGTCTTGTTTATATCGAACATAGTTGCACCCGCAACCTTCTTAGTTCCATACCTTGTTTCGAACTCATAAGCTTCAGCCTTCATAGATTTGTTAGCACCATCCATAACGGGTAGCCACATACCTAGCGTCTCCCCTTCTATTGTAACGATAGTTCTACACATATACCCAAGACTCTCATCGTATACGTATGGTAAGTCTGAATCGCCGCACTGAACTTCATACGTTGCACTAGGATAATGTTTCTTAACTTCTCCCCAAGCCCAAGCCCAAGATAAGTAAGTTAGATTGTTCTTCTTTTCAACCTTATCATTTACGTTAATGGCTGACAGTGTTTCAAACACTGATTTTGTTTTTGAATTTGACATAGTTTATTTAATTTAATTGATTGATAATCTTACTTGATTCGGAAAACTTTAGTAGGTAATGCTCTCTCATATCCTTGAGACCCATTATGTATCTTCCATTTTTTCTTGTGTTAATTTCAGCTCTTATTCTCTCCTCAATAACGTCAAGTTTTCTACGGTAGTTAGACAAAGATACGACATATTTTCCATAAACCCAACCTTTTTCTTCAAAAAAAAGATACTCATTACTCTCTATTTCCCTATAGAAATCACCGCCTAGATGGGTATTGTATATAACTATTTCACCCGTTTGAATATCTCTTTCTATCTTAACTCCTTTTGAGATTACAGAGTTACAACATTTAGAATCTATCTTAGCTATGTTGTTGTCAGAATTAGCTTGATTATATATATCTTGTAGAGTGTAACTCATTGTTAAAGTTTTTTATAAAGGTTCTGTAGTCTTTGTCACACAAAGAGTTTTCCTTGACTACGTTTATTCCGTGAATAATACTTGAATGAGATATGCTATAGCCTTGCTCCTCCATAAAAGATTGTATCTGAATTACCTTCATACTTCTTTCTTTGCATAAGTAATATAACATATACCTAGCGTCTACTATCTCTCTACTTTTATTCTTTTGGAATAATGATTCCAACTCTACATCGTATAAAGCTGAAATCTTATCTGCGTAACTTTTAAAAATTTGTTTCTTCATCTTTGTATGTTTGTTTTTGTGAAAAAATTTCTCCAAAATACTTAAACAAATCCTCCATTTGTGTCTTCGAAGACACAAGGTATGGATTAGTAGGCTCTTGTTCTCTTTGTCTCATAAATTCTTCGCTTGATTTTCCCATCTTAAATAAATTCTTTTACACTGTTATACAATATATCTTCGCACTCTGCGACTGATTTTTTTTGAAATACTTTTTTCTGTATTCCGTGTTCGTTCTGTGTTACTGTAACAGCCATGCATAAATCACTGTCCAATAACTGCACTATCATACCTCCTCCGTACCTCATAATATCTTTGCAGTTGCTTGAAATATTGAAATCGTTGTATGATATTTTAGAATCTTCGGTAAGGTAGTTTTTTTCATAATCCTTTCGACTCATTAATCTACCCGTATCCAACCAAGCAAACTTCTTTTCTTTTTTGCTTGCATCTTTTAATAGGTCTAACCTTGTTAGGTAATGTTTGTCGGGCTTTTCTTGAGCGGTCTCTATTCCCGCATCAAAGTCTATAATATTTAGTCTTTCCATTGTAAATAAATTAAAGTTTAATAATTGTTCAAATATAGTATAATTCTAGTGTACTACCAAATATTTTACTTAGAAATATCTGATATTCTTACGTACCAATAATTATCTATTAGTTTTTTCTCGCTGTTGTTCCAAGAGCAAGCATCCGTGTATTTTTTTGGAAGCTTTCCAACTTCAATACATATAGGTATGTTGTTCTCGCCGCAGAAATTAATCTCCTCTTCAGATTCTAATAAGCTTTCTGATTCATCGTGGTGAACTGCAAATAGTTCTACTGCGTTAGCTCTAAATAAATCTATTGCTGAGTGAGAAACTTCTTTCCATATAAAATTGTCCTTTGTAATAATCATACTCTTAGTTTTTTAAATATTGATTGCTTATGCATTTCCCCTAACTTATCACAGAAACTCCTTAGTTCTTCTACGGGTATCCTATGTTTTGCTCTAAAGTTTTCTACGAAGGTAGCGTAAGGATACTTCCCTTCTTTGTAAAAATTCTTTTCGTAATCTACTACTCCCGATACTGTGCATTTTTTTAATCCGTTCATAATTTGTTTTTTAAAGTTTCTATATATAATGTTGCATCCATCAACTCCTCTTGTAGGTGTTGTAGCCATTGTAAAGGAGTTAAATCTCCTCGGTCTAGTGTAGTTCCATATTTTTCAATACCTACTCTTGAGCGTTCTCTGTAAGCGTCTATTACTTTGCTTACCACCTTGTCTTCAGTACCCTCTGATAGGTAATGTATTCCCGTGTCTAAATCTAATTTCCCCATATCTCTATAGCTGATTGGCAAGTGATAGAAAGTATTGCTACCATTGATAGTATAACAATAACTACAACTAGATAAGAAAGAAATCTTTCTGTGCGTTCTGTCTTCATAATTTTACATCTATTCGATTAATAATTTTTTGTTCCAAATCCTCAAGAGTTTTGCGTAAAAGGATATTATCCTCCTTGCTGTCTTTAGAAATAAAAGAAAGAATCTCTTGTATTCTGTCTAGTGTTGTCATACATCTGTTTTTAAAGGTTTCCGTTTCATCCTTTAGGAATCATCAGTGCAAGTACTCACTTGCATACGGTAAAGGAGTGTCTTCGAAGACACCCCTTGTTCTTACTTTCCAAAGTACCCCGCCTTGTGATAAGGGTCGGCACACATTTCAGAAAGCAAGATAACTATTATCATAATGATATACAAAATTATTTTGCCTTGTCTGTCTGTCATATCGTTTGTTTATAAATGTCCTCCATCGTTTGTTTCTTCACAATCGAAACGAGTTTCAGCATCACAACCTTCTTGATTAAATCCATTTTCAAAACATCCACTACCGAACTCAAGTTCTGATTTATCAGTAGCATTATCTATTTGCTCAGACCACAAATCCTCGTTCTCCAATAAATAATCATCTAAAGAATGATAGCCTTTATTATCTATTAAGTATTTCTCATAATCCTTCTTATTTATTTCTATTTCTACTGTACCCACTTTGTGGTAAACAAACCTTTGGCTAATTGTTACTTTCATATTATTTAATTTTAGTTGTTTATTTAATTTAATTGATTGGTTTTATTTAGAGAGAATTTTAGAAAATATTACCATCATATTCTCTAAGTAGTCCGTATCAAATCTATTCCAATAAGACCTATCGGGAATGTTCAACGATAGAGTCTCGTGCTGACTGCTTAGTACATCGATGAGTAGATTTCTGTAACTTGTTGGTTCGTAATACGCAGATTTGTATAACATAATATATAGTTTTAATTATTAGTACTCATCTAATGGATACATATCTTCCCAACCATCTACTGCGTTAGGATTGGCATAAGTTCTCTCTACGTGAGTGTAAGCCTCAACATAGTATACCTCATCAATAAAGTCATCTGATAGTTCTTCAAAATACTTTTCTGCTTCATCGAATGTGCTGAACCCATCAGCGTTCACCTCTCCGCCTCCTTGTGGACTAACCCACATTACTCTGTACATTTTTGTTTCTGTTATCATCTTATATAGTTTTATAGTTTTTAAGTTCTTTTAATCCATATTCATCTGCGTGAAATCGTACAGCAAACCAAATTTGATTCATAGTTTCTTCATTAGTTAATGCAGAATCCAACACATCTTGTGCTTCATCATCGTCACACTTAAATATACCTTTGACATCTTCAACTTGCCATAAATTACCCGTATAAAATCCTCTGTTTGTCAACAACTCTTTTAGTTCATTAGTAGAAAGTTCCCAATTATCAGACTCTCTTACTACATTTAGGTTATGCATTTTTATAAATTCTACTACTGCTTTGTATGTGGTGTCAATTTTATGAGAACCTCCAAGTATTTCAATGTCAGTTCCTTCAATATGAGCATTACACATATCAATAGTGAATCTGTAAGCATTGCCATTCTCATCTCTAAGACCCTCTATCTTCTCAACTACAGTCATTAGCCAATCCCAAGATGTTTGAAATAAACACAGAGAATGAATCGAATGTGTCCATTCCCCATCATTAAAACTTCTTTCGTCTGAATATTTCATTCCCATAAATTCTGCTATAAGTTTATTGTCTTTCATATTATATAGTTTTATTGTATTGATTAATAAATAGTACTACTTCATCAAAGACATCTTCAATACGACCATAAGGAACTACATCCAATAGGTTCTCTCTGTAATCATTGTCAAGAAACTTTTCATCTCGCCTTATTTTTCCTACTACAGGCATCAGCCAATCCCAAGAAGTGTCGTATTTCAAGTAAGAAAAATCTCCTTCATTACCTAAATCGGGATAACCCATAAATTCTGCGATAAGTTTATTGTCTTTCATCTTGTTTGTTTTTTTAATTAGTGCAACCTCGTAATCTATCTGTTCGAAGATACTCTCCATTACTCCTTCATTGTTAAGAGCGTTCTCAAGAACCTCTTCTGCTTCTACTACAGTTAGCTCTTCATAGATTTGAAGCACATCTTGAACGTGCCATAGGTTACTCAAGACATATCCTTGTCTTGCTAACTGCTGTTTTGAATACTCTGTGTTTCTAGCAGACATACTGTCGTTTTGATTTGTTTGTTTCATAATAAATAAATTAAGATTTCGGTTTCATCCTTTTGGAATCATCAGCACGGACACTCATCCGTGTACCGAGAGTGTCTTCGAAGACACCCTCTCTTTCTACTACTACATAGAAAACTAAAGGTTAACTACAACCTCTTGTTCTGTAAAACTCTCATTGCATTGAGGACAATGGTATGAGGAGTTTGATATCTCATGCTCATCAACAACTAAGTCTGAATAGCAATTGACACACATCGGTGATTCGTTCAACACATCAAAGTCATCTTCAACTTTGAAAGCGTCATCCCAAATCATCTGCTGTGTGCATTCAACTTGGTCTCTGAATGTGTACGTGCTAGGCTTGTACACTTGCTGTGTGTATCTTTGATGCATTTGCTCCCCAAGTGGTAACTCTTTCAAGTTAAAGTAAACCCAACAGTTTACTGTCTTACCGCTGTTCAACTTGATTGGCACTTGCTTTCTTCTGTACCAATTCGGATGACCCTCTAGCCTATCCAAGTCTAGTAGCTTGCTGTCGTCAACCTTGAAGATGTCAATCTCTACGTTGTGACCTACACCTTTCTCCTCAATCAAGTATGGCAACCCTTGTATAAGTAATGGGTACTTGTCAACAGTCTTACCTCTGCCTAGGTACTTGCTTGACCGCAAGTATCTGTTGTAGTTAGAGTAGTTCTTCTTTAGCGTTCCGTACACACCAATAACGTGGTCTTCTAATACGTTAGCCTTTGAATACCAAACACCATCTCTCTTGAAGTAAGCATCTCTGTTGTATATCTGAAATGTTCTTGTTCTTCTGTTAATACTAACGAACCTAGCTTCGTGCTGTTCCAACTCTGCTCTCCATTCGCTTCTTGGCATATCACCTAGCATACGTGCTTGAACCTTGGTGTCGCAAGTCTCTGCATCACCCAACCCTCTGATTGTTCCGTTCATCATAAGCAACTCATCTCTGTTCTTGCCACATACAAATGGATGCATATTCTCTCTGTTGATTTTACCCACAGTAGCATAACGGAAGTGAGCGATGAATGGTCTGTCAGTGTGCAACTGAGCGTAGTCTTTAGATTCTTGGTATGTCAACTCAAAAGTGTCTAGCCATACAATCCCCAATCCGTGAGGATTGATTCGTGCTGAAGTCTTGAGTCTCTCCATTGGAATCTTTTCTGATTTCTGTTTGATAATAATAATACACATAGTAAGTAATAAATTTGTGAGTAGTGTCTTCGAAGACACAGAACTCGGTTTGTATAAGACACGGAATGAATCCGTGTTTCGACTATTTAAGTCTCATCAGTTATACTTACTTTCTACGCATCTCTTCTGCGTACTCCTTGGCTTGCTGTTCTCTGAGCATCTCAATGTGATTGAATAGCTTCATAAAGTTCTCTAGCAATACCTTCTTGTTCCCCTTGATGCCGAAGTAAGTCTTGACATCTCGAACCCTCCAATTGCTATGTGGCTTCATCCCTATCGCATTTAATCCGATGTCTCTCTTGCTTACGTACAGATTGTACATTGCTCTTTGCATTGCTTTTCCGTTGAATTGGAAGTAAGCATCCTCGTCTGTTAACTCTTTGTAAAATGGTGTTGTAGTATCTAGTTTGTAACTCATAATATAAAATGTTTAAATGTTGTCTATCACTTTTACAATGATAGTCTAATTAATTGATAATTCCTAATTTATTTTAATATTCTTTTAAATTCACTAGGATTAACCGTTCCGTACTTGTGATGGAACTTGCATAGGTAGTCTCCCGCATCGTGAAATTCCTCTAATGAATAGATTCCATCGGTCGAATTGTAAATCTTATTTGCTCTGATTAATTTTTGTAGTTCGTTCATAATACTTTAACGTTTTCGTTTTTTATAAATGTTTCAACTCTCCCATATCCTTGCTTAAACTCAGCACCGTTTTCTAGTTTAAAGTAGCACACATCCCAATCATTACCTCTGTCAAATTTAAACTTCTCTCCTTTTTTTATAGTGTAGTAGCATCCTTTCCAACCGATTCTGATTCGTCTTTTTTGTGGTATAAATCCAACTTGTGTTTTCTCTAATGGTGTATTGTACCATTTTGCATCAATAAATACTTCAATTTCTTCTGTTGCTTGTAAATTCATAATGTTTGTTTTTAAAGGTTAATAAATTTGGTTAAACAATAAGTTACAGACGCAATGTATATCACTAGTATCACTGCTGCCGCAACTTGCTTTCTTACATCTTTCTTTCGTTGATTGATTGCTTCAATCTCTTGCTTGGTGTATACATCTACACGCATCACTTCTCTGCCTTTTATTTTTACTCCCGTACCTTTTTCTACATAGGTTAATCCGTTTTTTGTTTTCATAATGTTATCTGTTTATTGAGTGAAATGCCTTAGCATATTGTTTTAATTTGTTTATTACTTTTTTAATTGTTGCTTTCATAATGTTTAATTTATATTTCGTAATATGAGTTTGCTCTGTAAGAACCACAATTCCAAGTATCAAGATGTTCACCATCTACGATAGCTGTTAAATGACTTCTTGTAAGTACAATGTATCTCTTGCCTTCGCTTGTTGGGAAGTTCTTAACGGAATACGTCTTGCCTTTGCTGTTCTTTTTAGGCTTGTGCTTAGTGAATCCTAAATCGTACAAGTAATCCTCGTACACCTCTCTAAAGTTTATTGGCATACACGATGGATGATGCAGTGCATACTCGGTTAACTCTTTAAACACTTCCTTGTACCCTTTGTCTGTAGCGTGAACAATTGCTCTCACTACACAGTCTCCAACTACCAATTCTTTTCTTGTGCCATTGGGCATAATCTGTTTCCTTGGATTTGATTTTTTGAACTTCATAATATTTGTTTTTAATTGTTTATATTTTCAACTTTAACCTTAACTGTTTTCTGTCTATTTTACCATTGTAGAAATCACACCATATATTTGCATAGTCTACTCTACCAAATAAACCTACTACTTTAATACCTTGTTCTTTTAGTGTTCTGTGTGTTTCTTTTGTTGTTTCGAGTATTGAAACTTTTTCGTCTTCTTCTGTTAAAAAATACTTCATAATATTTGTTTTTAATTATTTGTGTCTTCGAAGACACCTATTACTTTTCCGTATTTACATACACTGTCGTACCAATTACTAAAGTGTTTTTCGCTCTTGAACTCAATAGGATAAGAAGAATACTTACCCTCGTGAGATTTTACTGATGCAATACATTTGCCTATCATATAAGAATAAATTTAAGTTAGCTGTTTCGACCTTTTGGTCTCGTCAGTACAGATACACATCTGTAGACAGCGGGAGTATCTCTACTCCCATTTGCTGTTAGTATTGCCTTACGCAATCTCTATCCCAAAAATCACGCATTGTGTTTGTTGGGTCAATCCATCTTTGGGTCTTTGGATTGATTTTGTTGGACACAATTGTCTTGCGGAATGCTTCTGCCAATTCCATCATCTCTAACACCTTGGTCTCATCTTGTTCGTACATAGACATCAAGATTGGCTTTAGCTTGTTTAGAAGCGATTTGTGGCTTCCTCTCGGTGAGTTGATACTATGGTCAACTATCACATACATCATCTCATAACGTCTCATCATCTGCTTCACAGATTGGAATCGTGATGGTAATCTAAACTCAAGAGCGTGTCTCATTGGTTTAGCTACTGTGTATTTGTGGTGTCTTCCACCCATCATTTTAACTAGTCTTCTTCTAGTGTTTTGGTCGTGTCTCATCGTGATGTTCTTGTTGCAATATCCATTGCCTAATCTGTGACGAAACAATGCAAGCAGAATACCGCAGTTCTTACGCATTGCATCCATCACCTCGTAGCCATCCATCCCATCTACAGAGACAGTGATATGTCCACCGCATTTGGTATTTGATGGTGAAAACTCATCTTCAATAATCGTTCTAGCTTGGTGCATCATATTGAAAACTTTGTTTCTCCATTTACCTCTAGGTAGCAAAGGTAAGATGTTTGTCACTGCTTCATAACCGCAAGATGAATCACGTTCAAATCCTGCAAATAGAGTGTACTCTTGTACAGCTCCTCGGTGAAATCTAGTCTTTTCAACTTCGAAACCTATAGCAAATCTGCTCTTAAAATCACCTTGGTTTTGCTCGTCTTCTAGGATATTACGTCTATCATTCCATTTCAGTGTAGCAATGTCACTGCTCTTTGCACCCTTGTGATGCTCTAGGGATGCATCGCATCCATGGTATCTGTTTACTCTCGCTCTCGCTGAGTTTCCTGTTACTGTGTAGTTAATCTCGTTTGTATTCATAGTAGTAGTATTTTGTGTCTTCGAAGACACTGATTAGGATAATTTAGATGCTAAAAATTCGATTGCTTTTGCGATGTCCTCTGCTCCGTTCGTAGTAATTACCTTTCCTTGGTCATCAATTCGTACAGATACTGTGGTTTCACCTTTGAATGTCATCGTGAATACTGTTGATGTTCTCTCTGCTGATGCAGTTTCTGTGGTCTCACCGCCATTACTAGCGAACTTCAATAGGGATGCTACTGACATAGATGCAGAATCACCGTTTGCATCTGCTTCAGCTACAGCAGATTTGAATTGTGCTACTACTTCGGGCTGTTCGTTCTGTAGCTTACCTACCTTCAGCATTTTGTAGAAAAATGACTTCTTCCATCCGTACAATTTGGTGTAGAAATCTTCCTTTGTCCAAGTTACACCATAGTCATCCATCTGTGCTTTTCCTTGTGCTGAGTTGAACCAACCCCAAGATTTAACCACAATCTCACTTAGCTGTAGTGATTTCTCAAATTTCACTTTCTTGGCATCAGCTACACCGCTAATTAGAGACTCGATGTCTCTTAAACTTCCACCTATCTGATTTGCTACAGATACTTCGTTGAACAATGCACTTTCAATACTTAATAAATTTCTCATCTTGTTGGTTTTTAGATGATTAGATGGCAATATTGCCGATATGACTAGAACTTTGCACTTCATTGCTGTGTAAAACGCTGATTGTCAGCGAGTTAGCGTATTTGTTGATGTGACATAGTCTATCCATGGTGTAAAAATAGTCTATTTCTACGTTCTGTGCAAGTTTTGAATACGTTTTCTGTCGTTGTATTGTGCATTTGCTGTCTATTTCTTTGCAGTCAAGGGATTGCGTAATGTCTGCTCACGTACATTTGTTTAGGTAAAATGTCTATGGGCTAGGGGCTATGCTTTGTCTCTACTTGTCTGTAGAGTTTTACAATGTGTCTTCAAAGACACAACAACAGCATTATAAGGGAAACTTCACCGTATAACGTGATACGTAGCACAGCTACAGCTACAGTGTGCTGTGGATGGCTGTGGAAAAAAGCTAAAAAAATTGGGATGCACCGATTGAAAAAGCAAAATCGCTCGCAAAAAAAAATCGTTTTCGGATTGGGGTGTCGTCACGTGCAGCGGTATATAACCCAAATACTACATATATCTAATAAATATTTTTGACTTACATTTATTTTTTATATATTTGTTCTTTCATATAGTTTGTTTGATAGTTAGGAAAAGGGTTTGATTTAGGTCAGCCCTTTTTTTATGCAGTAAATATTCCTATTGTGTAGACTTAGTGTAGATTCTATGTAGATTTTTTATAGCTAACTATTTGATTATCAGTATTAGTGTTGAAAATGTAGATATTAAAAGAGAATTATACAGTAAGAAATATATAAATAGAGTTTCTCTCTCTCTCTCTATAGGAGATGTTATTTTGTGCATTATTACATTTGATGTATTAAATAAAAAATACTATCTTTGTCAAATAAATCAAATCTAATACTTATGAATAATCAAATGGGGTTCACCCCTAAAGACTTAAAGTTCGGTGAAGATGGTAGAGTTAAACTAAAAGCCGGAATCGAAAAGATTGCTAACGCAGTAAAGAGCACCCTCGGTCCTAGAGGTAATACAGTTCTTATTGAATCACAACATCATACAGGAGGAATCACGGTAACTAAGGATGGAGTTACGGTCGCTAAGGCGGTTGACTTGTTAGACCCGGTTGAGAATCTTGCGGTACGTATTATGAAAGAGGCTGCTGATAGAACAGCTAGCTCTGCCGGTGATGGAACGACTACAGCTATTGTGCTTACCGAGGCTCTTGTCGAGCAGGGTCACATTCATCTTGGTGATGGTGTAAACAACACGCAGGTTCTACGTGAGCTTGTTAGTGAGACTGAGCAGGTCGTAAAGACATTGAAAAAGAAAAGCAAGAGTGTAACTGACTCAAAGTTACTTGACGTTGCGACTATCTCTGCGAACAATGACGCTAAGGTAGGTCGTATTATATCTGACGTATACAAGTCGGTCGGTAAGGATGGGATTGTAACGGTAGAGAAATCTGACAGTTCAGAGACAACTTACACCACAACCAAAGGTCTTATGGTAGAGAGAGGTTACTCTTCTCCTTTGTTCATTAACAACCAAAAGAAAGACGAGTGTATCTTAGAGGATGTTCATATCTTGGTATCTGATGCTGAGATAACAAACATACTTCAGATTGAGAATGTACTTAAACCAATCATTGCTGAGAACAAGAAGCTTCTTCTTATTGCACCGTGTGCAACTAATGTGCTAAACACATTGGCGGCTAACGTTATGAAAAACAACTTGAAGATATGTAGTATAACTCCCCCGCAGTTCGGATATAAACAACACGAATTAATGCAAGATATCGCCATCTCGGTTGGAGCTACATACTTTTCAGAAAAGACAGGTGATGATTTGTCACTAATGGGGTTTGATGATTTAGGTCACGCACCAAAGGTTATTGTAGAAAAGTCACAGACTGTGATTTTAAAAGACGACAATCACTCAGATGAGATTGACGAGAGAGTAAAACAACTATGGGATAGCTACGAGAACACAAGTAGAGTTGCTGACAAAGAGTTTATCTTGTCACGTATCGCTTCATTGACAGGTGGTGTTGGTGTAATTAAAGTTGGTGGTCAGACAGACCTAGAGCAGAAAGAGTTGTTTGACAGGATTGACGATGCTGTGTGTGCAGTACGTTCTGCAATGCAAGAAGGTATACTTCCGGGAGGAGGTGTGTCGCTAATGTATATCGGTCAAGAGATTCTGAAAAAACAAACTGACGATAAAAATAAAAAAATTGCTTACGCAATTTTAGGTAACGCATTGCAAGCACCTGTTATGCAGATTCTTGATAATGCGGGATATCACATTAATGATGTGTACCCTGAGTGGGATATAAAGTTTGGAGAAGGATACAATGTTGCTAGTGAGAAGTTTGGTAACATGATAAGGATGGGTGTGATAGACCCAATGAAAGTTACAAAGAGTGCACTACAAAATGCAGTATCTGTAGCAGTAACATTACTTAGTACAAATGCTATTATCACAATGGCACGAACTTATGACACTGAGTAGTTATGATAGTAAAAGAAGATTTAATAAATCAAATAGATAAAAAAATGGGAGAATTTACAAAAGGATTAAAAAAAGGATTTTGGGCAGGACTACTTGCTTTTATTTTGGCAAAAATTTGTCACGTACTAATATCATTTGCAATTGGATTTACAATTGGTTCAATGTTTGGCTTAACTAAAAATGTTATTGCTTTCTGCAAAATTATTGACAGCCCTATTATTGGATTATTGTTTTTAGTATTTGCAACTAGATTTATATATATAAAAATTGTAAAGTAATATGAAACCAATTAATAAATATATTGCAATCAAGACAATCGAGGAGGAGGTAAAGACTTCCTCCGGATTGTTATTATCCGCAGCCGATGTTGGTGAGATGAGATACAAGAAAGGTAAGGTAGTAAAACCCGGTACTGAGGTTTCAGTAATCAAAGAAGGTGACGTAATCTATTACGATGCACACGCAGGATTTACTATGATACTAAATGATGAGCAGCACACGATTATTCTTGAGAGAGATGTCGTTGTTGTTTTATAAACTTATTCATTTCTATAATCATATTCTTATATACTTTATCTGTATAGGATACGTTCTTTAAGAATATAGGGTTTGCACTAGGACTCTCAGGGATTTCTTCCCCACTTAATTTTTTATACATAGAGCCAATCATACGCTTTGTTTTGTAAGACAAAGTGTATATGGCTTTTTTCTTTCTCTTATAATCTCTTGGTCGAAAGACCTCAATCCAACCTTTTGCTTTTAGTTCGTCAAAACGCTTTTCGTTCCAACTAAAAATCTCATTGTACTCTGAGAATTTATCTTTATCAAAATAGTTTTCCGAGTAAAGGAATAACAGCATATCAAGCTCTCCTGTTGAAACCTTGTACTTAGCCTTTATAAAGTAACGGATTACTTTCCAATACTTCAAATAATCTGAAGAGGGTGTATGTTTATATAACATTAAATTAAATTTGTATCTTTGTACAAAAGTACTAAATATTTTAAGATGAAAAATATGGACAAAGAAAAAATCCCTATGAAGAATAAGGATATTGAAAAACTTATTAAAGCTGCTAAAAAGAAAAATCAGAAAGTTGCTGAGGTAAAAATAGCAGGTTTGGCAGGTTTGGCAGGTTTGGCAACGGGTTTAGGAAATCAATTCAATGAAAAGAAAAAAAAGCAATAAAGATTCTTGTTACTACAAGGTGAAGAAATCGTATAAAGTTTTTCCATCAGCTTATGCTAGTGGAGCTATTGCCAAGTGCAGAAAAGCTAAATCCAAAAAGTAATGGCTGTAAGAAAAACAAAACAAGGAGCTAACCTTAAGCGTTGGTTCAAAGAGAAATGGACAGACGAAAAAGGTAATCCTTGCGGTTCTTCTAAAAACAAGTCAGTTAAAAAGTGTAGACCTAGCAAAAGAGTTAGTGGTGGTACTCCTAAGACTTGGAAGGAAATGTCATCTTCTGAAAAGAAGAAAGCGGTAGCCGAAAAGAAAAGAGTCGGCATGGGTAAAAAAACATCATCATTAAAACGTAATAAATAATATTATGCCAACAGTAGGAAAAAAGAAATTCTCTTATACAGAAAAAGGAAAAAAAGCAGCAAAAGCTTACGCTAAGAAAATAGGTAAGAAAGTAGTTAAAAAGAAAATGTATTAATATGGCAGACAAGTCTAGAATGAAATGCAATGTTGTAAAAAAAAGCGACAGAGCAGGAAAGAAAAAAATGGTTAAAGCTTGTAGTGGTGGTAAAGAAAAGCTAATACACTTTGGTGCGTCAGGTTATGGGCACAACTACAGTGCTGCTGCACGTAAATCTTTTAAGGCTAGACATAAGTGTGATACAGCTACTAACAAGTTAAGTGCACGTTATTGGTCATGTAAAAAACTATGGGCAGGTAAGGGTGGTTCTACTAAAAGTTCCCCTGCAAGTAAAAGAGGGAAGTATTAAAAAATATATTATTATCTTTGTAGAAAAATATGGGAAAATTGTTTATTGAATTAGGGAAAAAAATTATTAAATTTAACATATCTAATTCTAAAAAATGGAACGGTTTACTAGACAGATTGAAAGTAAACATTTCAAATAAGATTTGTGATTGTAGTTTAAAAACTTGTAATTGTAAAATAAAATAAAATGGGAACGGTAAAGAAATCTAGAGGTCTAGGAGACACAATTGAAAAAATAACAAAGGCGACAGGTGTAAAAGCTGTTGTTGAAAAGGTTGCAGAGGTTACAGGAAAGTCCTGTGGATGTGCAGCTAGAAGAGACTCTCTTAACAGAAAGTTTCCATACTTAAAAGAATAAAACAAAAAAAAATGGCAATAAATTTAACAGACAAAATTCACGTTGTAAGTGACAATATCCCAACAAAAAACTTGGGGTCAGCCTTAGCTAACTCAGGAAGAGACGCTGTAAGTGTTCAAGAGATTATAGATTTAGTACCTGCACCTGCAGGACCTGAGTCAGGATTTTTTACTCCTGAGCTGAGTTTGTCGGGAATGGGTTCTTTTTCTTCTATAACTTATGGTACTCGTTGGGGATATTATACCGTAATTAACAATATTGTAACCGTTAGTTATAGTATAAAAATAAGTACTTGGAGTATAAGTAAAGCTCCGGGAGCAACATTAATCCCCTATATCACACTACCTTTTAGTTTTCCTTCTGTTTTAAGTCCAAATTATCCATACGTTCATTCAATTGGTTATAACAGAAACATTTCGAAGACTAATAACTTAAATGGGGGAGAGACAGTTGGAAGTAATGGGACTGCTTGGTCCTACAGGCAAACATCAGGTGCTCCACCTACCACACTCCCTATTACGGATACTGACATCTCAAGCTACGCAGCATTATTTTTAGTATCAGGAACGGTTACATACGTAAGACAAAGCAGTTAAAAAACAAAATACAAAAAATGGCAAAGACAATAAAAGTAAACGTATTAAAAGACAGCTATAATATATTAGAGGTTCTTGAAGTAGAAAATGGAAAAAACTTTCGTTATGTTGCAACCCCTGATAAGGACATTGATTCATTAGAAGGTATTGTTGCAGATATAGCAAAAGAACTTTGGACAGAAGAATTAAAAGAAGCTTATGGAGTTTTTTTAGAAGCTGAACATGAAAGACTAATGAAACAATTTGAAACTCCGGAAGAAACTAACGAATAAAAATATACAATAATGGCATATCAAAAATTACAAACTAGTAGAGCTGCAGATGTAACTCCTAGTGACACACTAGAGATTCCAAGTATCTCTTCTGAAAATGGAAGAGGTAACAATGGATGTATACTGTACATAGGTCTTGCAGGAAACTTAAAGGTAAAAACAGCAGGTGGAGACACAGTTGTGTTTACAGGAGTTCCAACAGGAACTTTTTTGCCTGTTCAAGTATTACAAGTTTACGCAACAGGAACTACAGCAGGTTCTATTATAGCTCTTTGGTAATATGTCAGCAGGTGTAGGAACAGGTGCAGGTATTGGATTAAACTCGAACACTTGGTCGATAGGTGAAGAGATGTTTAAGAACGATTACTATGTTTACATCTTAGAGCAAATGGGTGGTGACTTTCTTAGAGGAAGAATTGATGGAGAGTTTTGGCTGAATGATAGTACTAGAGTTTTAAATTTTTTTCAAAAATTAACTAGTTATACTCCGCCTGCAGGCTCAAGAAGTTTTTATGGAACTTCTGAATCAGGTTGGTTGACATTTCAAACAACATCTAATCTAAACGATTGGTGGGGATTAGGTATGTATGTATCGGGTGAATCTCTAAGTTTTGGTCCATCAGGTAATAGTGTTTTTCACATGGCTCTAAGGATTCAAGAAACACAACCATCAGCAAATAGATTTACAGTTGGTGTTGGAGGTATTAATTCTTCAGAAGGTCAATTTACAGTTAAAGATGTAAACTCTCCGGGGTCTGCAGATTTTAATATTGAATTTGGAACAAGTGAATGGCAAGTTATTGAAGTGCCACTGTCTCTTTTACTTTCAAGAGGAATGGGAAGATATGGAAGTATGCAAAACCAAAACTATTTAACAATCACAGGTGGAGCTTCGGATGCTATTAAACTAGAAGTTGATGCAGTTTATTTTTATAACCAAAGTGGAATAATGCCTTAATATGAAATATACACAAAACAACACTTGGAACGACTCTTTAATTATTAATTATATAAGTAGTAATGATTGATATGGGAGACATAAAATTATATAGTTTGAGTTTAGCGGGTTTTGCTATGTCTCTTACAAATATTGATGTAATATTAAAAATATTATTATTAGCAGTAACCATTGGGTATACAATTCAAAAATGGTACTTGTTAAATAAAGACAAATAGCCATTAGGGATATAGATAAAATAATAGTTCATTGCACTGATACTCCTGAAGGGAGAGATGTCTCAGTAGATGAGATAAGAAGATGGCACGTTAAAGAAAGAGGTTGGTCAGATATTGGATACCATATAGTAATTTCACTAGATGGAAGCGTTCACGAAGGAAGACCTATTGAAAAAGTAGGAGCACATTGCAAAGGTCATAACAAAAATTCTATAGGAATAGCCTATGTAGGTGGGAAAGATGGAGACACTAGAACAGATGAACAAAAATCTGCTTTAGTAGATATGTTGGAGTTTTATAAAATAAGATATCCATCAATAGAAATATACGGTCATAGAGATTTTTCAAATAAAGACTGTCCTAGCTTTAATGCTAGAAAAGAGTACGAGAACATAAGTTCAATGTGGTAATCAAATAACAATCAAAATGAAATTAGGTAAAGAAGAATTAGAAAACATCAGAGCTATTAACACTAAGTTTTTAAAATTAAAAAACGAAATAGCTGATATAGAGATTATAAAGTACGGATTACTTCAAAAGTTAGACGAGCATAAATCTTCACTAAGTAAAGTAGAGTCAGACTTAATTGAGAAATACGGAGTGGATGCTGTTATAGATATAAAGACAGGAGACGTTACGATTCCAAAAAAATAAAATATAATGGATATTAGAAAAATTTCAGTAGGTCCTGATTATAAATCAGGAGCGATGCATTATTTAATTAATCAAGTAGTATTAGGTGGTAACTATACAATTCACCGAATAACACAAGATTCAAATAATAATAATTTTCTAATATACATAGAGAATGAAGACGAAGAAGTTTTTCTTTGGAAGTCTTTTAGCAGCACAGTTCCTGTGTCAATCGAATATAATATAAATTTTATTTAATGAAATCACCAACGGATTTTATAGTTCGTGCAGTCAATGGTAAAAGGTATAACAATACAAAAGACATTGCCGGATTAGAAATAATAATTAATACTTCAGAAGAAAACCACAAAGCATCTAATAGAGAAGCAGAGGTTGTTGAAACACCTATAGGCTATAATGGTCCTATTGAAAAAGGAGATATACTTTTAGTTCACCACAACGTATTTAAGTTTTACAATGATATGCGTGGTAGAAGAAAAAGTGGTAAAAGTTTTTTTAAGGATGATTTATTTTTTATAGATGACCAACAATTTTATATGTATAAAAATAAAGATGGTTGGAACTCTGTAGGAAAGTATTGTTTTGTTGAACCTACTAGCGTTAAAGATTCCTATCTTTATAAAGGAATAAAAGAAGAGCCTCTTCATGGGGTGATAAAATATTCCAATAGTCAACTTGAAAGTATTGGGATTAATACAGGGTGTGAAATTATATTTCAGCCTGAAAGCGAGTATGAGTTTACGGTAGATGGTGAGAAGTTATTTAGAATGTTTACTAATAATATAGTTGCTGTATTATGACATCAAACGAATTAAAGAAACAAATTATAGAAGCAGGTATGCGTGCTGTAAAGCAACTAATTAAAGTTGCAAAAGAAGATATCATTAAGCTTGACACTGACGATGAGTTGGCTGCTGATAGATTAAAGAATGCAGCAGCAACTAAGAAGCTTGCTATATTTGATGCATTTGAAATACTTAATAGAATAGAAAGTGAGAAAGAAGCTTTAGAGTTATTAGAAAAAGGAGGCAATATAAAACATACAAACCAAGGATTTGCAGAACGTAGGTCAAAATAAATTATACAGGGTAGTACCTAATTATGTTCCTAAGAATGTTATTACTAACAAGAACAGGAATAGTAGTTGGGTGTATGGCTATAATGAAAAGTATGATTTAGTTATTATATCTAAAACAGGAAAGCTTGGAGATGTTATAGAGATTTCCGGTTTAAAAATAGGTTTACCTCTTACTCCCAAAGAGTGTCTTCAAAGACACAAAGATAAACAACATCAGTATTGGGAAAGACATGAGATTCCAAAACAGCTTTCAAAAATAAAATCCATATTTCAATGGAATGAAATGCCTACTGCTTTTAAAGACAGGTGGGTGGATTATATTGAGAATGAATTTGATAGAAGAGAAGATGGGGTGTGGTTTATGAATAACGGAGTCAAAACCTACATTACAGGTTCTCACTATATATACCTTCAGTGGTCAAGTATAGATGTTGGATACCCTGACTTTAGGGAAGCCAATAGAATATTTTGGATTTTTTGGGAAGCGTGTAAGGCTGACAAGAGAAGTTTTGGAATGACTTACTTAAAGATTAGACGTTCCGGTTTTTCTTTTATGGGCTCTAATGAGTGTGCTAACACAGGAACATTAGCAAAAGATGCAAGGGTCGGAATACTTTCAAAGACAGGGTCGGATGCTAAAAAAATGTTTACAGACAAGGTAGTTCCAATATGTAACAGATTACCTTTCTTTTTTAAACCTGTTCAAGATGGTATGGATAAACCAAAAACAGAACTAGCATTTAGAATACCTGCTTCTAAGATTACTAAAAAAAATATGCACGAGGTTGACTCTGAGGAAATGACAGGGTTGGATACAACTATTGATTGGAAGAATACAGATGACAACTCTTATGATGGAGAAAAGTTATTGTTATTAGTGCATGATGAAAGTGGTAAGTGGGTAAAACCAAATAATATATTAAACAATTGGCGAGTTACTAAAACCTGTTTAAGATTAGGTAGTAAAATTATTGGAAAGTGCATGATGGGTTCAACATCAAATGCTTTAGAAAAAGGAGGAGGTAACTTTAAAAAGTTATATGAAGACTCCAATGTGGGAACAAGAAACTCAAATGGTCAAACTAAAAGCGGGTTATATTCACTTTTCATCCCTATGGAGCAAAACATGGAAGGCTTTATAGATAGATATGGAATGCCCGTTTTAAATAAACCCAAGAAACATATACTAGGTGTAGATGGAGAAATGATTAATCAAGGGGCTGTAGATTATTGGGAAGCAGAAGTTGATTCTTTAAAAGATGACCCTGATGCTCTTAATGAATTTTATCGTCAGTTTCCTAGAACAGAGTCACACGCATTTAGAGATGAAAGTAAACAATCTTTATTTAATCTAACTAAGATATATCAACAGATAGATTACAACGAAACTTTAATACAAGAACATCATGTAACTAGGGGTTCGTTTTATTGGAAGAACGGAATCAAAGATACTGAGGTTATGTTTAGACCTGACAAGCACGGTAGATTTAATATTGGTTGGAGACCAAAGAAAAATTTGCAGAACAGAACAATAACAAAGAATGGTATTAAATATCCCGGAAACGAACACATAGGTTCTTTCGGCTGTGATAGTTACGATATATCAGGAACAGTTGGAGGGGGAGGTTCTAACGGAGCATTACACGGTGTGACTAAGTTTAATATGGATGATGCTCCTAGTAACGCTTTCTTTTTAGAATATGTAGCTAGACCTCAAACCGCAGAAATATTTTTTGAAGAAGTATTGATGGCTTGTGTTTTTTATGGTATGCCAATACTTTGTGAGAACAACAAGCCAAGACTACTCTATCATTTTAAAAATAGAGGATACAGGGGATTTAGTATGAATAGACCCGATAAAGCTTATAACAAGCTATCTAAGACAGAAAGAGAACTAGGGGGGATACCTAACTCATCTGAAGATGTAAAGCAGGCTCACGCAGCCGCTATCGAGTCGTATATAGAAAACCACATAGGATTAAATATAGATGAAAGCAACTCAGATAGCTTGGAAGCTGATATGGGTACAATGCCTTTTATTAGAACTCTAGAAGATTGGGCAAAGTTTGATATTAGTAATAGAACAAAATTTGATGCAACTATAAGTTCAGGATTAGCTATAATGGCTAATCAAAAACACTTATACACACCTCAAAAAAAAGAGTCAAAAATTAGTCTTAACTTTGCAAGATATAGTAACTCAGGAAGAACAAGTCAATTATTATAAATAAATGGAAGATATAAAAATAAATATTGATTCAGCAGGGTTTCCAAATCAGTTCGCTACAGATTCAGAAAAAGCAACTGACCAATATGGATTAATGGTGGGTCAAGCTATTCAATACGAATGGTTTAAAAAAGATGGTAGTCAATGTAGATTCTACAATCAGTGGGGTGAATTTAATCGGCTTAGGCTTTATGCTCGTGGAGAGCAATCAGTGGCTAAGTATAAAAATGAATTAGCTGTTGATGGAGATTTATCCTACATGAATTTAGATTGGACACCCGTTCCTATTATTCCAAAGTTTGTAGATATTGTTGTAAATGGAATGTCTGATAGATTGTTTAAAGTTGGGGCTTATGCACAAGATGCAATGTCTCAAGCTAAACGAAGTAAGTATCAGGATATGATTGAAGGTCAGATGGCTGCTAAAACTGAGTTGCTTAGTATCCAAGAAAAGTTTGGAGTAGACCCTTTTACAGTAGCACCGGACCAACTTCCTGCTAATGATGAAGAGTTATCTTTATATATGCAGCTAAACTACAAACCTGCAATTGAAATAGCAGAGGAAGAGGCGATTAATACTTTGCTAGATGATAACCACTATATAGATTTAAGAAAAAGATATGACTACGATTTAAGTGTATTAGGTATTGCTATAGGTAAGCACGAGTTCCTTCAAGGAGATGGAGTTAAAGTTTCTTATGTAGACCCTGCAAACGTAGTGTATAGTTACACAGAAGACCCAAATTTTAAAGATTGTTTTTATTGGGGTGAAATTAAAACTGTTGGAGTTACAGAGTTAATGAAGATAGACCAAAGTTTAACTAATTCTGATTTAGAAGAAATATCAAAGTATAGCCAATCATGGTATGACTATTTTAATGTTGCTGAACACTATCAAGATAGTTTGTTTTCTAGAGACACAGTTACTCTTTTGTACTTTAATTATAAAACTACCAAAACTTTTGTTTACAAAAAGAAAGTTACAGAAGGTGGTGGTTCTAAAGTAATTGAGAAAGATGATACTTTTAATCCTCCAACAGAAATGATGGAAGAAAACAATTTTGAAAAAGTATCTAAAACAATTGATGTTTGGTATGAAGGTATTATGGTTATGGGAACAAACATTATCCTTAAGTGGGAAATGGCTGAGAACATGGTAAGACCTAAATCGGCAAGTCAACACGCAATGCCTAACTATGTTGCGGTTGCACCTAGAATGTATAAAGGAAATGTAGAATCTTTAGTTAGAAGAATGATTCCTTTTGCAGATTTAATTCAGATGACTCATCTGAAACTTCAGCAAGTTATATCTAGAACAGTACCGGATGGTGTATATATTGATGCAGATGGATTGAATGAAGTAGACTTGGGTACAGGTAACGCATACAATCCTGAAGACGCATTAAGACTTTACTTCCAAACAGGTAGTGTTATTGGTAGAAGCTACACGGGAGATGGGGAATACAATCAAGGTAAAGTTCCTATTAAAGAACTAAACTCAAACTCAGGAGCAAGTAAGACTCAAATGCTTATCACTAATTATAATCATTATTTAAATATGATTAGGCAAGTGACAGGTCTTAATGAGGCTAGAGATGCTAGTACTCCTAACCCCGATGCTTTAGTTGGTGTTCAGAAGTTAGCAGCATTAAGTTCTAATACAGCAACTAGACACATACTAGATGCAAGTCTGTATATGTACAGAACAATGGCAGAAGCTTTAGCTCTTAGAGTTTCAGATATTCTTGAATACTCAGATTTCAAAGAAGAGTTTATAAACCAAATCGGAAAATATAATGTATCAATACTAAGTCAAATTAGTGATTTATATATTTATGATTTTGGAATTTTTATTGAAGTAGCTCCGGATGAAGAAGAAAGAGCACAGCTAGAGGCAAATATAAATATGGCTTTATCTAAAGGAGATATAAATCTAGAGGATGCTATAGATATTAGAGAGCTTCGAAATTTAAAAATGGCTAACCAACTTCTTAAAGTTAAAAGAATTAAGAAGCAGGAAAGAGATGAAAAGTTTCAAATGCAACAACAGGCTATGGCTTCTCAACAAGCACAGCAGTTACAGCAAATGAAATCAGGTGCTGAAATGCAAAAGATTGAAATGGAAACTCAGTCTAAAATGAAGATTAAACAAGCAGAGATAGCATTTGAAATTGAGAAGATGAACAATGAAGCTATGCTTAAAGCAAACTTAATGAAACAAGAGTTTGCGTATAATCAAGAACTTAGAAATGTTAGCGAAAGTGCTTTAGAGTCTAGAGAAAAACAAAGAGAAAAAGCAAAATCAGATAGAATTTCTCAAGCAAATACCGAACAGTCAAGTTTAATTAATCAAAGAAAAAATAATCTTCCACCTCAAAGGTTTGAGTCTAACGAAGATAGTTTAGATGGATTTGATTTAGCAGAATTTGAGCCTAGATAATAGCTAAAAAAAATAATTAAATTAATATTAACTTTGTAAAAATTATAATCAAATGGAATTTAAAGTAAAAGAAGTAAATCCTGTTGAGGTAAAAGGAGCTCAACAAGTAGAAAAAGAGTTGCTTGAAAAACATGAGCAACAATTTGAAAGTGATTCTGTTCAGGAAACTGTTCAGGAAAACAAACCTGAAGTTTTAGAAGAGACAAAAGAAAAACCATCTACTGAATTAGAAATAAATGAAGAAAGGGTTTTGTCTTTTATAAAAGATAAGTATCAAAAAGAAATTGGTTCTTTTGAAGAGTTACTTGAAGAAAGAAAAGAGTCTGAAGAATTACCTGAAGATGTAAGTGCCTACTTTAAGTTTAAGAAAGAAACAGGTAGAAGCATTAATGATTACGTTAAGCTTCAGAGAAATTTTGACGATATGCCCGAAGACGCATTACTGTCTGAATATTTTTTGGCTACAGATGAAGCCATTGATGCAGAAGACGTAGATGCTATAATGGATGACTACAAATATGATGAAGATTTAGATGACGAGTCAGATATTAAAAAGGCTAAATTAAAAAAGAAAAGAATTGTTGCCAAAGCTAAAAAGTTTTTCAACGAACAAAAGGAAACATATAAGCAACCTGTCGAGTCGACAAGGGAAGCTAGTTCTCCTGAAGTAGATGAAAAATTAAAAGCTTACCAACAGTATTTAGATAATGCAAAAACGGTAGAAGATACTAACTTAAAAAAATCCGAGTGGTTTACTAGTAAAACTAACGAGGTTTTTTCTTCTGAGTTCAAAGGTTTTGAGTTCAAATTAGGAGAGAGTAATGTCACCTTTAATCCGGGAGATGCTGAGGAGTTAAAGAAATCAAACTCTACACCAATGAACTTTATAAATAAGTTTATGAATGAAGAAGGTTTGATGACTGATGCCGCAGGATACCATAAAGCATTGTCGGTAGCAATGAATCCTGACAAGTTTGCCAAGTTCTTTTATGAGCAAGGTAAATCAGATGCTATTGAAGGAGATGCTCGCAAGGCTAAAAACATAAACATGACCATGCGAAAAGCTCCCGAAACAGTTAGTAAAGGTGGAATGCAAATTAAAGCTTTAAGCAATAACTCAGGTAAAGGCTTAAGGATTAGAAGTAAAAAATAATTAATTAACAAAAAAAAGGTAGTGGCTTACCACTAAAAAAAAATGGCAGTATTAAATACACCGGGTTTCGACTTGCAGCCTTCAGCTCAACAAGTACCCTTATCAACAAATTACATCACTGACTTCAACTTCTTGAATCAGTATCTTCCTGATACTTATGAAAAAGAATTTGAGCGTTACGGAAACAGAAGCGTAAGTTCTTTCTTGCGTCTAGTAGGAGCAGAGCTTCCTTCTAACTCTGACCTTATCAAATGGGCAGAGCAAGGTCGTTTGCACACTAAATATGTAAACTGTACATCAGCTTCTGTAGCAGGAGCAGATACAGCTACTATTACTGTAGCAGATACATTAGTTCCTGCAACTCAGCCTTCAGGCGGAGCAGGTCAAATTGCAATTAGAGTAGGTCAAACAGTAATGGTTTCTGACAACTCTATTAATTCTACAAACAGCAACAAAGGTATTGTTACTTCTGTAGATACAGCAAATGGAACTTTTGACGTAGCATACTACGAAGCAGGAGGACAAACTTTTGCAAACGCAGTAGTTGTTTCTGTATTCATTTATGGTTCTGAATTTAAGAAAGGAACTAACGGAATGGTAGGTTCTTTGGAAGCTGATGATTTCATCTTCGAAAACTCTCCAATCATCATCAAAGATAAGTATGCAGTATCAGGTTCTGATATGGCTCAAATCGGATGGATTGAAGTAACAACTGAAAATGGAGCAACAGGATTCTTATGGTACATAAAGTCTGAGCATGAAACAAGATTACGTTTTGACGATTATCTTGAGACTGCAATGGTTGAAGCAGTACCTGCTGAAGTAGGTTCAGGAGCTATCGCTGCAGGTGGTGACGTAGGGAACAAAGGTTCTGAAGGTATTTTCTACACTGTGAACAACAGAGGAAATGTATTTGGAGGTGGAAACCCAACAGCACTTTTAGATTTTGATGCTATTATCCAAAGACTAGATAAGCAAGGTTCTATCGAAGAGAATGTTATTTTTGTAAACCGTGAATTTTCATTTGACATTGACGATATGTTGGCTGCTCAAAACTCTTATGGAGCAGGTGGTACTTCTTATGGTCTTTTTGACAATGACGAAGATATGGCTTTGAACTTAGGATTTACAGGATTCCGTAGAGGATATGACTTCTACAAGTCAGATTGGAAATACTTGAACGACCCAACAATGCGTGGTGGAATTACAGGTGGAGCTATCAACGGACTTTTAGTTCCTGCAGGTTCTACAACTGTATATGACCAAGTACTTGGAAAGAACGCTAAGAGACCATTCTTGCACGTTCGATACAGAGCTTCTGAGACTGAAGATAGACGTTACAAAACTTGGATTACAGGTTCTGCCGGAGCGGCAAGAAACTCTGATTTGGATGCAATGGAAGTACACTTCCTTTCTGAAAGAGCAGTATGTACTCTAGGTGCAAACAACTTCTTCTTATTCAAGAACTAGTAAGTAGTAAAACTAAAGGGAGGGTAACTCCTCCCTTTTTTATTTTAATTTTAATTTTAAATTTTATCTAATGAAAAAAGTAAAAACACCCAAAGACAAATCGTATAAACTTAAAAAAGACGTAGCTCCTTTAAGTTATATGTTACCCTCAAGAAACAGCAGAAGAGTTCCATTATTGTATTTCGATACTGAAAGTGGAGTAAACAAACCTTTAAGATATGCTGTTAATCAAAAAACACCTTTTGAAGATGAGCAAGATGGAAATGCAATTTTAGAACCTATTATTTTTGAAGATGGGTTTTTGTTTGTTCCTAAAAACAATCCTGTTCTTCAGGAGTTTCTTCACTATCACCCTCAAAACGGAACTGTATTTGTTGAAGTTGATAATGAAAAAGATGCATCTAAAGAAGTTGAGATTTTAAATGTAGAAGTTGATGCTTTAATTGAAGCTAGAAAACTAAACATAGAACAAGTAGAAACATTATCTAGAGTTTTATTTGGACATGATATTAGTAAGTTTACAACTTCAGAACTTAAAAGAGATATTTTAATTTTTGCAAAAAGAGACCCGCATTCTTTTATGAATGCAATTAATGACCCTATGTTGAAGCTTCAAGGCAAAGTAGCTTTGTTCTTTGACCAAAACATTTTGTCATTTAGAAATAATAGAAAGGATGTATTTTATAACACCTCTTCTAATAAAAAGAAAATGTTAACTGTTCCTTATGGAGAAGACCCTGTTTATATCGTATCTTCTTTTTTGAAAAGCGATGATGGAATTGAAGCATTAAAAATGTTGGAATCAAAATTAGAGTAACAACAATAATTATTTATATAAAGAGGCACTTTAGGAAACTGAGATGCCTCTTTTTTTTTTAGTTATCTTTGTAGAAAAATAATAACAATGATAAACTCTGTAAGAAATACTGTCTTGGCAGTATTAAATAAAAACAACTATGGGTACTTATCTCCTTCAGACTTTAATCTATTTGCTAAACAAGCTCAATTAGATTTATTTGAAGATGTATTTTATGAATACAATTATCAAATTAATAAAGAAAACGCAAGGCAATCAGGAACAGGGTATGCAAATATATCTAAATCTTTAGCTGAAGTTATAGAGTACTTTAATACTTTTAATACTCCACAAAATGTTTTTCAAAATAAATATCTTTTACCTGATGATTGGTATTTTATTAATGATGTATATTATAATAATAAAACTGTAGAAAAAATATCTGCAAATAAGATAAGAAGATTATTAAATTCTAATCTAACAGCTCCTAACAATCAATTTCCTGCGTATGTTTTAGCAGGAAATGTTTTAGATGCTTATCCTATTACTATTGCAACTGCAGGAGCAATTGAAGTAAACTACATAAGATACCCTAAAGTTCCTAATTGGACATATAGTAGTTTACTTGAAGGAACACCTATATTCAACCCATCATTAACCGGTTATCAAGATTTTGAGTTGCCTGCAGATTATGAACCTGATTTAGTAAATAAAATTTTACAATATGCAGGTGTATCTATTAGAGAAAATACAGTAACTAATTTTGGAATTGCTCAAGAGCAACAAGAAAATAACGATGAAAGATAATGGCATACTTAAGTGAATATCAATATTACGAAAACGAAGGTACTGCTCCAACAAATAAGAATTGGGGTTCATACCAATACGTTAGTTTAGAAGACATTGTAAATAACTTTATGTTAATGTACAGTGGAAATCACTCTTTAATTAATAACGAGGAACAATACAAAGTTTTGTTTCATGCAAAAAGAGCTGTTCAAGAATTAAACTATGACGCTTTTAAAGAGATTAAAGTTTTAGAACTAAAGCTAGATGATGAGTTTAGATTTGTTCTTCCTAGTGATTTTGTTAATTGGGTTAGAATATCTGTTTTAAGAAATGGAGTTCTTATGCCTTGTGGTGAAAACATTCAAGCAAATGGAGCTTCTAGTTATCTTCAAAATAGTCAAGGAAAGATTTTGTTTGATTCTGCAGGAAATATAGAATCAACAACTTCTGAGCTTGATACCTTGAGAATAACTAAACAACTAAAAACAATGTACTTAAATAGTAATAGCCCATACAATAATCAGTATGGATATAACTATGATGGCAGATGGTACTTTGATTTTGAGATAGGTGCTAGATTTGGATTAAATACCGAGACAGCAAATATGAATCCTACATTTAGAATAGACTCTAAAGCAGGTGTTATAAACTTTGATTCATCTCTTGATGACGAAGTTGTTGTTGTGGAATATGTATCAGATGGTATGGAAGGCGGAGACAACACTTTAATAACTGTAAATAAATTATTTGAAGATTATGTATATGCTTATATTCAGTACGCTATTTTAAATAGTAAACTTGGTGTACAAGAGTACATAGTAAATAGAGCACGTAAAAGCAAGACAGCTCTTTTAAGAAATGCAAAAATTAGAATTAGTAATATTCATCCCGGAAGACTATTAATGAATCTTCGAGGAAGAGATAAGTGGATAAAGTAATATGGCGGATATTCAAAAGAATTTTGTTGCCGGTAAGATGAACAAAAGTGTCGATGAGAGACTTGTTCCTAACGGTCAGTATGTAGATGCATTAAATGTAAGATTAGGTTCTACTGAAGCTTCTGAAATTGGTTCTGTAGAGAATGCATTAGGAAACACTTCTTTGACTATGCTTAATTTTAATGGCATAAATCTAAGTAGTAGTGCAACTTGTATAGGTAGTTTACACGATAGCCAAAAAGATACTATCTATTGGTTTGTGCATGACAGCTCATTTTCAGCTTCAGCTACAGGTAAAATAGATATGATACTATCATACAATACTAATTCAGATATCTTAGCATATCATGTAATTAGTTCTGATGATGGTTCAGGTCAAAACACTACATTAAATTTTGACCCTAAACATCTTATTACAGGTGTAAACAAAATTGATGACTTGTTGTTTTTCACAGACAACTTAAATCCTCCAAGGGTTATTAATACAATGAATAACTATGAGAACCCTGCCAACTATATGGATAGGTTTTCTTCTGAGGATATTTTAGTTATTAAAAAACCTCCATTTACAGCACCTACATTAGCTATGACTAATGTAAATAATAACTCTGACTTCTTAACTGAAAGATTTATTTCTTTTGCTTATAGGTATTTATATGAAAGCGGAGAATATAGTGCGACTTCACCTTGGAGTGAAATAGCTTTTAACCCTAAAGCTTATAAACCTTCTATAAAAAGTGGTGTAAACGATGGTATGGTTAATCAGTATAATGCTGTAGACGTAACATTTAATACGGGAGGAGAATTGGTTATAGGTGTTGACCTTTTGTTTAAAGAGGCTGAAAGCAATGTTATTAAAGTTATTGAAAAAATAAACAAATATAACTTAGGTTATTCAGACAATACAAAATATTCTTTTACTTTTAGTAATAGTAAAATATTTACGGTTCTACCTGAATCAGAATTATTAAGGCTATACGATAACGTTCCTCACAAAGCTAAAGCTCAAACATTAATGGGTAATAGATTAATTTATGGGAACTATGTAGATGGATATGATTTAAAAGACTCTAATGGTGAGGCTCTTGATTTAAGATACAATTTGTCTTTAAACTCTGTAGATGCAACTGATTTAGATTTACTTGTTACTAAATCACAAACCTCTTATACTGTTGGAAATTATAGTACAGTAATTCAAGATTCTGCTATTCGAATTAGCTTACCAACAAATATATTTCCTACAGAAGTGGGGGCAGAAATTTCTTTTGAATATGTTTTAGAGCATGATTCTTTTCATGCAGTTGGTGCAGCAGTACCTCCTACTGAAATCTCACAAGACATTGTGGTGTCTCTCATATTTCCTATTAATAAAGTATACAATAATATAAATGAATTAGTTACATCAGATGAATTTGTAAATGTAATTGGTGTAACAGGAGGTAATATATTAAGTGTTCAAGATTCTTGTAATGGATTTACTTTTACAGATACAGTAAATTGTGGTATTCCAACAGCACTTGGAGACTATGAAAAGAAAAGAAGTGGAATAACAGCACTTGACCAAGCTATAGAAATTACTTTATCAGGAAATTTTTTAAAGCTATCTAATATTGCTATGGAGTTTGAAAACAGCTCAGGGGATATTATTTTTGAATACTATAAAATATTAGGTGTTCCAACTGCTAGTTATAATTCAGTTGGTAATCCTAAAAGTTTACATAGCGATAGAAGCTATGAGGTTTCAATGATATATGTTGATGAGTATAGTAGAGCTACAACAGCATTGGTTAGTAATACAAATACTATTAGTACCCCTCCTGCATCTTCCGTTACTCAAAACAAAATACAAGTTAATATACCAACTTCTCAAAAACCTCCTTATTGGGCTAAAGGTTATAAATTCGCAATTAAATCTGATGGTGGTTCTTATAAAACTATATTTAGTAATATTGCTTATTTAGACCCTATAACTAATGACACATACTTTTTGCTTGAAGGAGAAAACTCAGCCAAAGTAGAAGAAGGTGACGTTCTTATTGTAAAGACAGATGTTAATGGAGCAAGAACAAATAAAACATTAACTACTGTTTTAGAAAAAAAAGCACAAGAGGCTGATTTTATTGAGCCTATAAATCCTGCGGGTGGAGACCCTCTTGAAGTTCCTTCAGGTGTATACATAAAACTTAACGCTACGAGCTTTTCAACTGCAAATATTTCTAATGCAGTAATAGCTCCCGGAGAAATATCAAACACAAGACAATCAAGAAATTTTCCTTGGATAACTTATCCAATGAATAAACAAGATTCTGCAGGAAATTGGGTAGATTATACTGTTCCTGAAAATAGTAGAATAAGTTTTTATTTTAAAGGATATAGAAGAGGTTACAAAAATAGATGTTCTTCTAGTTGTGAAAGAGCAATATATACTGTTGATTTAGATTTAGTTTCTAGTAGAACATATAGTAATATGTATGATTTTTTTATTGGAGACAATATAGCTGAATTACTAAATCAAGGAGAGGGTGAGTGTGATACTAATTACACTACAGAACTTCTTGGTGCAAACAGTTCTACCCCTAAATTAGTTACTTCATTTGAAAGACCTTCTCCACAAACAGCAAATTATGCATTTGAGTTTCAGCGAAATAGCAGTACGAATGAAATGGTTCTTTCAATTCAAAGCAGTTATAAAGGTTGTGGTAGTGGAAGTGCAAGTTCAAATGTAACTGCTAACGTTACAGTATATAGAGCTGACTCTACTTTTATTTTTGAAACTCAGCCTGATGAAACTTCTCCTGATATTTTCTTTGAGTCTCCTACCACATATTCTATTGTAAATGGATTCCATCAAGGAAATGTAGCCAACCAAACAATAGCTCAGATGGGTATTGTAGAAACTGATTTCTTTAACTGTTTTAGTTTTGGAAATGGTTCAGAGAGTTACAAAATAAAAGACTCTATAAAAGGAAAGGCTTTTGGGTTTGGAGAAAGAGTAACTGCTGTTGCTTCACAAGATTATAAAGAAGCAAAAAGAAAAGCTGATTTAACTTATAGTGGGGTATATAATAATGAAAATAATGTAAACAAGCTAAATGAATTTAACTTAGGATTAGTAAATTACAAATCTTTAGAAGAATCATTTGGTTCAATACAAAAATTATATTCTAGAAGCACAGATATACTTACTCTTCAAGAAGATAAAATATCTTATGTACTTGCGGGTAAAAATTTATTATCTGATGCCGCAGCAGGTGGAGCTATTACATCTATACCTGAAGTATTAGGTACTCAGATAGCAAGATTAGAAGATTATGGTATAAGTGAAAACCCTGAAAGTTTTGCTCAATTTGGTTTTAATAAATATTTTACTGACCAAAAACGTGGAGCAGTACTTCAGTTAAAAGGAGGCTCATATCAAAATGAACAGCTATCTGTTATATCTACATCAGGTATGAGAAGCTACTTTAGAGATTTGTTTACATCTAATATAAACACTCAAAAGCTAGGAGGGTACGACCCTTATCACGATGAATACATATTAACAGTTACGGATAAAAATTTACCTGTGGATTCACAATGTGTTTCTTGTGGTATTACAATTGGTTATGATTTTTCTATAGATTCTAATCAAAAATTATTTTGTGTAGAGCTTGGTTCTGATGTAGGAACATCTACAATTGATTATGTAATTTCAGGAGGTTCATATAATATTACTGTAAATTTTGATGGACAAGAAACCTCTTCAGGAACTGTTACTCAAAATGGCTCGTTTACTTTTACTAAACAAAACCCATTAAGAACAACAGCTAGTTTAACTATTACAGGTCAATCTTCTGCAGGTGAAACGCTTCAACTTACAACAAACTGTGTTTCTTCTGAACCTTTAACTATTGTTCAATTAGCCCTAACAGCTAACTATGATGCAGAAGAAAGTATTCATTATGGCTATGATTATTCTTTTAACGGGTACACTTCTCCAAGGCAACAGTTTAGAGTTGAAATGCAAGAAGGAACTACTCCTATTGTAAGCGAGTATTTTGCTACATCCGGTAATAAAGGTCAAGCTAATATTCCTACAAATGGAAGTACGGTTACTATGTATGTAACAAAACAAAATGGTGATACGTTTGATTGGGAAGAAGCAAATGATGAGCTTAGGTTTTACACAAGCAATACTCTTTATTCTAATAATTCAAGTGATATAAACTCATTGGTTTCACTATCAAATGAGGCAACATATTTTGTTTCTAAACAAATAGAAATTAGTGTTGCAACAAATTATGGGGAGTCGGGAGACCAAGCTAATTGTTGTGGTGAAATATCTACTACAACTTATTACATTCCTTATAATAAAAGTTTTATAGATGCTACTACATTATATACTGATGCAGCTTTAACAATACCGGCTACAATATCAATAGGTTATGGTTTACATAACTCTAACTTTCCTACTATACAAAGAAGAAGTGCAGGTAGCGGTAATATATTTGCAGGATATTCTGCTTGCCCAAATTGCGAAGGAGCGGGAGAGCAAGATATTCCTTTAGAAATTTTTATTCCTACTGTATATGCGGCTACATTTACAATGCCAAATACATCAGATGCATATCTATATTTAATTTATAGAACAAATCTTGCTACTAGTAAATTATTATGTTACGACTCAACAGATATATATGATGCTTGTTGTGATTGTATTAGTAGTGTATGGAAGTCTGTTGAATTAAAGACATCAGCTTTAGAAGACGATGCTTGTTGTGGTGTTTCTACTACAGGTGTTTATTACTTTGCTTTTTCAGAGACAAGTTGGACAACAGCTACTATTCTTTATACTGATACAGATTTAACAATACCTGCTCCTAATGCTTATTATGTAGAAGGAGATGGAACAGGTATTCAGCCTTTTAGACAAATATCAGATGGAAATGGAACTTTAGGAACATTATCTAATTGTGATGCGTGTGTTGATTTATTAACTTTAGGTTATGATGCAAATGATGCAGATGGAGTTTGTTGTGAAGTGCCTACCTCTTCTCAGGTTTATGTTGCTCAAGGAGAAATATTTAGTACCGCTACAGATATTTATAGCGATAGTAATTTAACTTTAAAAGCAGCAGATGGTTTTTATGCAGCAGGAAAAGTATTGACATCAGTAGTGCTAGATACCAATACAAATGCAACTAGTTTATGTTGTTTTTCAGGAGGACCGGGAACTACTTATTATATGTCTAGTCAGAACTTTGACCAAGTAGTAACTTTTAATACAGCTCATTCACTATGGTTAGATGCCGCAGGAACAGTAGCAGCACCCGCAGGATACTATATAGTTGATGCTACAGGAACTGATACTAGACAAATACTTAATAACAACTCAGGATTATTAGAATCTGTTTCAGCTTGTGCTATTTGTTCAAGAAGTGCATTTGGCTCATCTACTAATGTAGGAAGCTCTGTAGCTTGTACAACATCTCCTGAAACTTACTTTGTGTGGAAAAATGTTGGGAATACTTCAAGCACACCTGAAATAAATGATGTAGTTTATTACAATCAAACAGGTGGTAATTACCTTTCAGCAGGAAACTATTATATGAGTGCAGGAAGTAGAATTTATACGATTAATAATAACGGAGGAGTAGTTCAAATACAAAATTGTGTTTAATAAAATTAATATAAAATGGCAGCAGTAGAAGGTGAATATTTTTTAGATGGTAATACATTACGTAATTCAACAGCAGTTTATAGTAATATAGATTTAACTATAAAAGCTAGTGATGGATACTATGCAGCAGATGGTATTGTTAGATACCAATCAGGAGGTGTAATAGTATCAACATCAAATTGTGGAGACTGTACAGGTAAAACTATTGAGATAACAGGTTGTGATACTAATACATATTATGCTGTATCTACATATCCTGTTGTTGTTGGAGATGAAATAAGATTTATATCTAACTCAGCTTTGAATACAGTAGAGTGTGGTCTTGTAGCTAATGTTAGCACTTTAACACCTGCAACATCTACCGTATATGGTACTCAAGGATATGCTTGTGATTTATTTCAAGGACCTGTAAGTTCAATGACAGGAACGTATAATCAACTAGCAAGTCTGTATGGTCAAAGTACTCAGTGCCAAAAAACAGATACACAAGGCAATTTAGTTAATGTTACCATGAATAGAACTTCTAGTGGTTGGACAACTAATGCAATTAATTGTCAGTTTGGAGCAGGAAACAATATAGCTTTAGGATGGGGATTTGAATTAACAGTAGAACCGGTTTCTGCAGACCATACTAAAATATATATTTTAAATGTATACTTTACACCTGAAGGTGGTACAGAAAATGTAGCTCCTTTGTTTACTGCTACGTCACCTGCAACAGGAAACAACATAACAACTATAACACGAAGAAGAGCAAATGGGAATCTTAATTTTACAGAAGGTTCTTTTAGAATAGAAATTGAATCCACAGAGCAAATTACATTTGATGCGAATGAAATTGTTCTTAATGGTGAAATTAGTTGGGTTGATACTAATATTACCTCAAGAGAAATTACTGTAGGTACTTTGGTTTGTAGCGGTAACCCAACAGCTTGTGCTCCATCTGCTACAGCTTGTAGTTTTTATTCACAACAATCAAATTCTCAACAAGTAATTACATCTAATCAATACTGTGGAATAACAATATGATAACACCAATAATAATATACAACGACAAGATATTAAAACGACTAAGTATTTTTATAAATATAGGAGGAATAACTATTTACCCTTTTATTATTTTAAAAGAAAAAAACAAAAAGCAAGGGGTAAATAAATTGGTTGTTCACGAGTCAATACACATAAAGCAAGCCGAAGAGTTATTGGTTTTACCGTTCTATATTTTATATGTTTTAGAGTGGTTAGTTAAATCACTAATATACAAGTCTTTTAAAAAAGGCTATTACAATATTTCTTTTGAAAGAGAAGCATATTCAAACCAATATAATAAAGAATATATTTCTAAAAGGAATAAATATCAGTGGATTAAAAGAATAATAAAGTAAAAAATATATTAACTATCTTTGTAAAAAGAAAATAAAAAAATATTATGGCTAACTATAGACAACAAGCAAGTGGAACTTTAGGTAATTTAACTACCTGTCCTACTTGTTACGACACATTAACCCTTCTTTATAACAATACTAATGAAACAGTAGCTTGTTGTGACGTTGGAGGTGGAGGTACTGCACCTTATTCTGTGACAGTATACGTAGCACAAGGAGAAACGTTTGCAACAGCAACTATGTTTTATGATGACACTGCTTTAACTACTGCAGAAAGTGATGGTTATTATACTTTAAGTATTGCTCCCGGCTCAAGAAGCGTTAGAGAGCTTGCAGGCTCAGCAGGAGCTAACCCTACATTATCAACTTCTACAGCTTGTGCAACTTGTTCTGTAAGTATTACTAATATAAAAGAAAGTTCTGCAACTGTTGGAGATAACACTGCGTATGATGCTTGTTGTGGAAATGACCAACCAAGTTCTTACAAGCTTCCTTATGGTACTACATTCTTAACTGCAAATAAAATTTATGAACTAAATGATACAACTTTATCAACTCCTTTAACAGGATTCTTTTTCTCAACTAGTGATGGAAAAGTTAAACAGTTTAATGGAGCTTCACCTGCAGGACAACCTGTAGATTGTGCAACTTGTTTTGAAACATTAACAGGAATAAGATATTCTAATACGGAAGCAGAAGATGTTTGTTGTGATGTAACAGCTACAGGAACATATTATGTAGGACAAGGTCAAACATTTTTAACAGCAACAACACTGTATACAGACCAAACTTTAACAACAGTTGCTCCGGGTGGATTCTATAGTAATGATTAATATAATATATGAGCAATTACAGACTTTTACAAAATGGGGTTTTAGGCAGTTCAACTGCCTGCCCCACTTGTTACGACACTCTTGTTCTATATAGGATTCCTTTAAATGCACCTGTTGCTCAATTTATGATATGTTGTCTTGAACCTGCAGATTCTGCAGGATATATGACTACTGAAACAGTTTATGTTGCTCAAGGTTCTAACTTTGCAACAGCATCAATGATTTATAGTGATAAAGCTTTAACAACGGAAGCAGCCGAAGGTTTTTATGCACTCGCTTTAACAGCAGGTTCTAGAGGAATTAATAGAGTAAAAGCAGGTACTAGTTTTTTCAGTTCACAGACTTGTCAGACTTGTCCATAAAAAGTAATATATGTCAAATGTAACAATATCATATAGTGAATCAGTTGGAGGATTTCCATCCTTTTATAGTTTTGTACCTCAATTTATGATTGGGTGTAACAATTACTTCTATACTTTCGACAAGGGTAATTTATACAAGCATAGCACAAATTCAAATAGAAATAACTTCTATGGAACATCCTACCCATCAAAAATTAAAACAGTATTTAATGCAGAGCCATTAGTTACTAAATTGTTTAAAACAATTACACTACATTCAAATGATTCTTGGGAGGTAGAGATGACAAGTGATATTCAAAATTATGGAAAAATAAATGCTAGTTATTTTGAGAAAAAAGAAGGAGCTTGGTTTTCATATATAAGAACAGAAGGACCAAGTGGTGTAGCAGTTCTTGAAGACCTTAAATCAAGAACAGTAAATGGAATAGGAACTACTGAAAATGTAACACCGGAAAATCCGCCTAATGCTCAATTTGACCGAGTGCTGTATGATGCAGATTTAGATTTATATAATATAAACATTGGAGATATTATGATATGGCAAGAACCTACAGGTGGTTTATTTAAGTATTGGGGTAAAGTTTATTCTAAAG